>Ga0078972_1002097_pt1 | contig 68628 bp, 67 predicted proteins | sample YelNatPaOPGAMG01_FD_67568 | JGI IMG/M metagenome (GOLD analysis project Ga0078972, IMG submission 67568) | Hot spring thermophilic microbial communities from Obsidian Pool, Yellowstone National Park, USA - OP-RAMG-01 (SPADES assembly) (version 2) | ecosystem: Environmental > Aquatic > Thermal... | reverse complement strand
AGCCGCCGCCCAAACCGAATTACGCTATCACCCAACAGCTTCCAACCCCCATCAGCGCGCAGTCACCACCAACCAGACCACCGAAAACAAGATCATCACAAGCCGGCTGAAAAATCAGGGTCTAAGCTCGGCGACAATTGGATGCCACTTCGAGATCCGTTCGGGCAGAGGCCCGCTTTTCCAATCGCCGGTCACTCCGGACAGTCGCAGGACGACGGAGCCGGGCTTCAGCCATTCGAGCAGGATGACCTGTTGGTCGTCTGGCGCCATCCCCCGGCGGTTGATGATCGATACCAGGTGACGATAATTCGGCGGGTCGTCCGTTACGTCGCGTTCAAGTAGACCGCCCGCCTCGACGATGTCTTTCACCAGGCGGTGGGTGGGCTTTGGTTCGGCAGATGCAATCGGTTTCGACGGTTTCACCAGCACTGTGCTACCGGAACTGCCATTCGGTTCACGCGGTGGGCGCACTCGGTGGAGCTTGTGCCCCACCGGGTAGTTGCCGGTCGCTAGGTAGTGCGCTCCGGCGGGGGTGACAGTCGCCCTCCACACGCCTCCCCGTTTCGCAATCGAAACGAGCCCTCGCCATTCCAAGGCCGCAGCGGTCGTCTTGTAAGCGAAGTTGGTCCAACGTCCCTCTGGGCATCCGTCGCTGACCCAGCGAAGGACGTCGACCTGTCGATTGTTGAGCGGAGCATCAAGTGCCATGACCTAATCCGATCATGTCGCTGCATAGGCCGCCGCGCTGCCGTCACGGGTGGCTCTCTCCGTCTGAAAAATGCAAATGACAGGTGTGTAGTTACCTGCGTACCCTGGTCTAGAACCACGTAGAGGAGCGGGTGGCATGCAGGTTGAACAGTTGTTTGTCGAGACACTCATGGACATTCGCGAGAAGCTCAACAGCAACCCAACCGAGTACCAACTGCTGAGGGTGTCTAGCCTTCTGCGGCAAATCCTTCTGGAAAACCTGCTTGAAGATGCGAGCGCCGCCACCTCAATGGAGGCCAAGTTCCGGGTCGTCGAGCCGAAGCCGTATGAACCCTCAGCCAAGCTGATCGGATCGTGGGCAGCGATGCACGCCGTTCATACCGACACCGAGCGAGTGAACATTGCTCTTGGGATGCGTGGAGGTCTGCTGAGTGGCGAACCCACCGAACCGGGTGACCAAGTACTCGAACTATTGCGGAAGGACTTCCTTGCCCACTTCATCGGCTTCACGCTGAATGACGTTCAATACTCCGTTGAGAGCGTGTTGAAGGTAGCGGCGAACAGCATGGGTGGGGTCCATAACGATGGTCGGCCCAACTGGAATCCGCAAGCTGAGGAACTGCGCCAGTACATGGAAACCGGAGGGACGCAATGGTTCGGCAGGTCCATGCCTTCAGCATTCGTGTTTGAGATCGCCTGCTGCACCTTGCGTGCGTGTGAGCCACTGGCAGACGAACTTGCCCGACTCGGCCTGTACACACCAGCAGTGAGCGAGTGGGCTTGGGACGGCAAGGGCAATGCAATATCAGCATATTTCAGTGCAATGCCAGCAGGCACAGCCATTCACGTAGAATGCCATCCCATACCGTAGATCGGTGGCCAGCCATGACACGCCGCGTCCTGCTTCCGCCAATCCAAACACCTTCAGCCGCCGAGGTGGAGAAGTATCTCGGCAAGTGGCATGCGGCCGACAACGAGAGAATCGATACCGCTTTAAGGGCTTTGTTCCAGGCACCGATGTGGGCGAGGTCGGTGTCAAGGTGGCAGCGTTGAACGGTCTCTACGGAACCGGCATCTTGGCCGTGTGGGACCTGGCAAAGCACATTACGAATCTGGACATCGACGCCAGGCTTGCCGAGCCCAGGATCAACGCCAACCTCGTTGAAGAGATCGCACACTTCGAAATCAAAGGCAAGGTACGGCATAACTACTCGTTTGCAACCAAGTATTGCTCTTTCCACAGACCGGACCTGTACCCGATCTATGACTCTCTGGTGCACAAGCTCCTGAACACCTTTCTGCAGCAATGCGAACCGTTCGACACCTTCGTGCCCGGCGAACACTGGCGAACCGACCCCGCGACCTGCGAGAGCATCTCGCGCAATTACACGATCTGGTGCAGGTCGATTAAGAACTTCCGCAAACACTACGGCCTTGAGGCATTCTCCATCCGGGACATCGACAAGTACCTGTGGACGCTGGCCAAAGAGCGGCAAAACATGAGCGCCTAGGCCCTCCCTAAGCCTTCTTGCGAAGCTGCACTACCTTTTCGGTCGCCGTCGCAACTGGACTGGCTAGCTTCCGTACTGACAGTTCTTCGGCACTGGTGCAGGCGGCGTGGGGTATGGCTGCCTCACGGCAGTAGGCTTATTATGCGCGCCATGTCCGGCGACAACGGGAAGGCGATCTGGCAGCCACTGTTGACATGGGGCGTACACGCGTACCGCTGGCTACATCAACATCTTGGGCCCAACGATTGGTCCGCGCTCGGCACGTGGGCGACTGCACTCATTGCGCTGATCACGGTTGTCGTCGCTGGTCGGTATGCCAAGCGACAGGTTGCCGAGGCCCGGAAGCAGGTGAAGGTGTCCAATGATGCGCTCATCCAACAGGCCAAGTTGGCACAGAAGAGTCTCGCGCATGATGCCGAGCAGGCCCAACTGAATCGCAAACACGTGTCGCAACCAAACGTCGTGGTGTTTATTGATCATGACCCACAGAATTGGCAGTACTTGGACCTCGTAATCAAGAACTTCGGACAGACACCGGCCTACAACATCAAGCTAACGCTACCTCCTTTAGAGCTTGTCCCGTTCCAGAGCCTTATCACCGGTGAAACGGTCACGGAGCTCTACGTACCGACGAAGATTGCCGTGCTAGCACCAGGCCAAGAGTGGCGAACAGTCTGGGACTCCGCGGTCAAGCGGAAGGAATACACGGGAACGCTGGCATCTCAGTTCGACGGGGAGGTTGAATTTGACGACGAGATGAACCCTGAGGCTGGCGAAAAGCCGTATCGGAATCCAATCTCTTTAGACGCCAACATGTTTCACAACATGCTGCGCCTCCGCGACGTCTAGCTAGAACGTCGATTCAGAGGCGCAACATTGTTGGAGGGCCCAACGGTGGGGCAACGGGCCCAGCTCGCCTAGTAGCTTCTGTCTCAGCTCAGGGTTGTTGAGGTCTGCGCCGACAGGCCCGCCGAGGAATCCATTGCCGCCTATTGCGCCTGCAGGCAGAGCGTCAGCGGTCGGTGTCCTGGCGGGGTGTAAAATACAACAGTCGAGTACGCAATCGGGACGATCGCGGCGGCGGCGTTCGGCGCGATTCTGTACACGGTCGTCACCGGCGATTCCATCGTCGCGGCGTTGACGCACATCATCAGCCGCGCCCTGAACACCAAGGTGTGATCGCCGTTGTCAGCTCAACCGTCGGGGCGAGCACCATCGAGGCGGCCTTGGGCATCGCCGCACTGGTGGCGGTGCTGGTGCTGTGCCTGGCCGGGATCACCGCGGTGTCGATGCAGGTGCGCTGCGTGGACGCCGCCCGGGAGGCCGCCCGGCTGGCCGCGCGAGGCGACGAACGCTCGGCGGCCGACGCGGCCCGCGGTGTTGCGCCGGCCGGAGCGGAGGTGTGGCTGCGCCGCGACGGTGCATTCATCATCGCGAAGGTCACCGCGCGGTCATACCTGTTGCCTGGGTTGGCGATCGGGGCCACCGGCGTCGCGGCGCTGGAGCCGTCGGTGTGAACGCGGATCGGCCACCGTGGCGGCCGCCACGATGGTGGTCGTGCTGCTCGGTATCAGCACCGGCGGTCTCTACCTGGGTGCGGCCGTTCTGGCACGCCATCGCGCCCAATCGGTGGCAGACCTGGCTGCCTTGGCCGCCGCTGCGCGGCTACCTGCTGGACCCGCGGCGGCATGCGCACAGGCAACGGTGGTGGCCCGCGCGACGCGGGTCGGTGACACGCAATGTGCCGTTCATGGCCTGGACGTCGTCATCACCGTCGAAGTCGCGGTCAGCCGATGGGGCACCGCCCGGGCCACCGCCCGGGCTGGGCCCGCCGGGTAGCCGCGAACGGCATCAGGTCTGGTTTTCGACCGCCGGCAGGCCCGCAGCGTCAAGTTCAGCGTCGGTGGGCAACCGCAGCGCGACCAGGCCGGCGAACGTTTTTTCGTCCAGCTCTACCCGGTTGACGGTGACATGCACCGCAACCCAGGTGTTGTCGTGGCCGGGCATCCGCAACACCCCGGACGTGGCACCGCCGGCGAACTCCGCGGTCATGGCCGCCAGCCTCGCCTGGTCACTGGGGTGTATCCACTGCCCGTTGACCCCGCTGCGCCGCCAGTCGTAGAAGGGGCAGGGCTCGTCGAGCCATTTCAGCAGCCTCTTGTTGTTGAGATCGATCAGCGCCCGATGCACTCCCGGCTGAGCCAAGCCGTGCAGAATCGGCTGCGCCAGTGAGTCGGTCGACTCTGCGGTCGCGCTCGGTTCGGCCCGCCAGTTCATGCCCCGGGCGATCAGGTGCTCGACGCCGTCCGGGCCGGGTTCCAGCATGGTGCGCGCGACGAAACTCACCCGGATCGGGTTGCCCTGCCAATCGGTGCCGTCCCAGCCGGCGCACAGCGTCTGACCCGGTTGGGCCCGCAGGACCAGCGCCAGCAACTTGATCTCGTCGGGCTGCAGATCCCGCGACGGCCAATTCTCCGCGAAAGAGCGGCCGTAGGTTTTCTCGACCTCGGGATTCCTGCCGCTGTTGGCCAGCGACTCCGGTGTATCGGTAGCCACGCCCAGGGTCAGGTCCCACATGAGCGCGCCCGGGATCGGGCGCTGCGGCGGCTCGGCCCGCGCCGACCCGCTCCAGACATGCACGCCGTGAATCCGTCCGTCGGGCATCGCCACCGGCTCGGTGCGGATCACCCGATCATTTCTGGGCGTGATACTGACCAGGCTTTGGGCGGTTCGCATCGACTCGGCGATCGCCGCCTGGATGGCGGCCCGATGAGGATTGCGACGCAGCAACGCTGTGATCGGAACGAGATTGCGCTGCTGGCGCCCCAGCGCGACCACGGCCGGTTCGTTGCCCAGCGTTTCCACCAGCAGCCAGTCGTGCGGCACGACGCAACTTTACCGGCCGGAAAGAGCAATGTTTTCTGTTGCTGTGCTGTGGAATACGACACCATTGGAGGTTTGTCGACGGTGGGTGGCGCCGAGCAGGCGACCATTGAGTTGCACACCAACCCCACGGCCGGGTACTTTTCTGCTGCACCTGCAGGCCTGAGAACGGTTCGCGTTGTCGACCGTTCGTCGCCGTCACCCGTGTTCGCCACGTCGTCGTAGCAGCGGGGAAGCGCTTGTGCAGTGGTCGCGCGGGCCTCGGAAGTCGACCGTCGAGGGGTCGGTCGTCATCCCTGTGCGCCTCATCATGCCGGGTGGGCCAATTCCGCCAGTACCAGGCGCAACACCCGCACCGCGCCGGGCTTGTCCAGCGGATTGTTTCCGCTGCCGCACTTCGGCGACTGCACGCACGACGGGCAGCCCTGTGCGCAGGCGCAGGCTTCGATGGCGGCGGCGGTGGCGCCCAGCCAGGCGGCGGCCTGGCGGAACCCGCGTTCGGCGAATCCGACTCCGCCCGGATAACCGTCGTAGACGAAAACGCTGGGCAGCCCCTCCGGCTCGGGGCCGACCGCGGTGGACAGGCCGCCGATGTCGCCACGGTCGCAACTGGCCACCAGCGGCAGCAGCCCGATCGCGGCGTGCTCAGCGGCGTGCAGCGCTCCCGGGATCTGCGGTGCGTCGACCCCATGGCGGTGCAGTGCCTCCGGCGCGATCGTGTACATAACTGCCGTGGTGGGCAATGTTTGCGTCGGCATTTCCAGCTCGACGAAGTCGATCACCTCGCCGCTGAGTCGGCGGCGCAGGTAGCCGACCACGCGACTGGTGACCCTGACCGGCACCAGGCCCAGCGTGACCGATCCGAACACCGCGCGTTCACCGGCCCCGGTGACCGCGATGTCGGTGAGTTCCCGGGCGAACGTCGCATAGCCGGGATCCTCGGCACGGACAACGGCGATACCCTGCTCGAAGTCGAGCGCATCGACGACGTAACTCTCGCCTTGGTGCAGGTAGACCGCCCCCGGATGCACCGAGGCAGGGGCCTGGCCGACACCGGTGGTACCCAGTACCCGGCCGGTGTCGGCCTCCAGGATCATCACCTGGCCGCCGGTGGTCGCGCGGATGTCCACCGCAGGATGCGGGTCCAGCGCCGGTGCCGGGTAATACCTGCCGGATCGCCGCCGCAGCAGTCCGTCGTCGACGAGAGTGCCAGCCACCTGCTCGGCGCCCAGCGCCCGGAGCTCGGCGTCGTCGACGGGTAGTTCATGTGCCGCGCAAAGTAATTGGGGACCAAGGATATACGGGTTGAGCGGATCGATGACCACGCGTTCGATCGGCTTGTCCAGCAGTGCCGCGGGGTGATGCACCAAATAGGTGTCCAGCGGATCGTCGCGGGCGACGAGCACGATCAGCGCACCCTGGCCGCGACGCCCCGCCCGGCCGGCCTGCTGCCAAAACGAGGTGACCGTCCCCGGGAAGCCGGCCACTACCACCGCGTCCAGCCCGGCGATATCCACGCCCAACTCCAGCGCGTTGGTGGTGGCCAGCCCACGAAGCTGCCCGTTGGCCAGCGCGCGTTCGAGCGCGCTGCGGTCCTCGGGCAGATATCCCGCCCGGTAGGAGGCCACCGTCCCGGCAAGCTCCGGCGCGACGGCGGCGAGGCGGGCACGGGCCGCCAGCGCAGTCAGCTCCGCGCCGCGGCGCGACCGGACGAACGTCAACGTGCGGGCCCCTCCGGCGATCAAATCGGCCATCACGCGCGCCGCCTCCGCGCCGGCCGACCGCCGCACCGGGGCGCCGTTTTCCCCGGTCAGGTCGGCGAGCAGGGGCGGCTCCCACAGCGCCACCGTGCGGGCGCCCTGCGGCGAGCCGTCCTCGGTGACCTGCCGCACCGGCTGGCCGATCAGCTCGGTTGCGGTGGTGGCTGGCGAGGCCGTCGTCGCGCTGGCGAAGATCACCGTCGGCGTAGCGACGACCGCATAGCGCGCACACAGCCGTAGCAGCCGACGCAGCACCATTGCCACGTTCGAACCGAAAACCCCCCGGTAATGGTGACATTCGTCGACCACCAGGTAGCGAAGGCCGCGCAGAAAAACCGCCCAGCGGGCATGGTTGCGCAGCATCGAAAGATGCACCATGTCGGGGTTGGAAAACAACCACCGGGAACGCTCCCGCGCGAGGCGGCGCACCTCTGCGGGACTGTCGCCGTCGTAGGCGGTGGGCGTGACGTCGTGCAGCCGCGGGATCGCCGCGGTCAACGCGTTGGCGGCGCGCAACTGATCATGCCCGAGCGCTTTGGTCGGCGACAGGTAGAGCACCCGGGCCCGTGGATCGCTGGCCAGTGCGCTCAGGATCGGCAGCTGGTAGGCCAGTGATTTGCCCGAGGCGGTGCCGGTGGCGATCACCACATGACACCCGGCATGGGCCAGTTCCGCGGCGTCGACCTGATGCGACCACGGCGCGCTGATACCGCGGTCGGTGAATGCACGCACCACATGGGGCTCCGCCCACCTCGGCCACGGGCGTGACCGCCCCATCCGGGGTGGCAGTTCGGCAACATGACGCAGTGGCTGCTCGCCGGGATCGGAACCGGCGAGCGCGGCGCCGAGCAGTTCGCGGCCGAAAGCTGACATTTCACCCCTCTGTCCCATGGTGCGGGGACTCGTGCTTATCGCGTGCTGGATAGCTCACTTGGGCTGTCGCCGACGCGATGAACATGATTGACTGATGTGCGGCGGCAGCTTCTGTGTTCGTGTCAAACTTTCGCAGGATCGACGTTGCGGCCGCGGTTCCTGCGAGGGTTACGGGCCGGGTGAAGTTCCGGCGCCTCCACGGGCACGGCGGTCACAGCGGGCCCGGGGCACCGAAGCACGGTACCCCGCACCCAAGAAGAGTAAGGAAAGAAATGCCACAGGGAACTGTGAAGTGGTTCAACGCGGAGAAGGGGTTCGGCTTTATCGCCCCCGAGGACGGTTCCGCAGATGTGTTTGTCCACTACACGGAGATCCAGGGAACGGGCTTCCGCACCCTTGAGGAAAACCAGCGAGTTGAGTTCGAGGTCGGCCAGAGCCCCAAGGGGCCGCAGGCCACCGGCGTTCGCTCCATCTGACCAACTGTCGACCAACCCCCCGGGCGTCCCGACCATAGGGTTGCGCCCGGGGGTTGTCGGCACCGGTCTTGGTTGATAGTCCGGCTCCCCCCGGCAAGCAGGCAGTACCGTCTCGCGCGCCGCGTCGCGGCGCTTGTGGACCCCGGACGGCTTACTGTCGGTGGCGTGAGGCAGCTGTCGTTCTTCTCGGCCGAGTCGGTGCCGCCCGCGATCACCGACCTGACCGGCGTGCTGGCGGCCACCGGTCAGGTGGTGCTCCTCGACGGCGGGGCACGGCTGTCGGTAGTGGTGGATGACTTCTGGCGGGCCGAGGCGCTGGCCGCGATGATCGATGAGGCTGACCTGGCGGCCGAGGTCACCCGCACCGAGGAAAACACTCCGCTGGTGCGCACGGCGGTGGATGCCCGGCTGCGCCGCATCGCCGCCGAATGGACCCGCGGCGCGGTCAAGACGGTGCCCAGGCTGTGGCTGCCCGGGCCGCGGGAGCTGCGGGCCTGGACACTGGCGGCCGGCAGTCCAGAAGCCGACCGTTACCTGCTTGGACTGGACCCGCATGCGCCGGACACCCATTCCCCGCTGGCATCGGCGCTGATGCGGGTGGGGATCGCTCCTACCCTCATCGGGAGCCGCAATGCCCGGCCGGCGTTGCGAATCAGCGGGCGGCGCCGATTATCGCGCCTGATAGAAAATGTTGGGGAACCGCCCGAGGGGGCCGCAGCGTTGTCGGTCTGGCCTTGCGTTTAGCGGCGATCGGAAGGGATTCGGGAGGGATTTGCGAGGGTGGCGCCCGGGGGTCAGTTTGCGTGGACCCGAACCGGGTGTCACATTGGCAGGTGTCGACCGGCCCGACCGGCTCGGTGCAGATGAGGGCCGGACGCGGGACTTGCGTGTGCTGAATGGGGAGCGCACCAGGCTCGGTGTCAACGAGGGAAAGTGAGTGTAATCGCAGTTGGCTGGTGGCGACCGCGGCAGCCGCGGAAATGGAAGCGCGCGGCGACTCGTTATCGTCGAGTCGCCCACCAAGGCGCGCAAATTGGCCGGCTTTCTGGGCTCGAATTACATCGTCGAGTCCTCGCGGGGCCATATCCGGGACTTGCCGCGCGCGGCGTCCGACGTGCCCGCAAAGTACAAATCCGAGCCCTGGGCCCGGCTCGGCGTCAATGTCGACGCGGGCTTCGAACCGCTCTACATCATCAGCCCGGAGAAGAAGAGCACGGTAAGCGAGCTCAAAGGGCTGCTCAAAGACGTCGACGAGCTCTACCTGGCCACTGACGGCGACCGCGAAGGGGAAGCGATCGCCTGGCATTTGCTCGAGACTCTCAAGCCCCGTGTCCCGGTCAAGCGGATGGTCTTCCACGAGATCACCGAACCGGCGATCCGGGCGGCCGCCGAGCATCCCCGCGACCTGGACATCGACCTCGTCGATGCGCAGGAGACCCGCCGTATCCTGGACCGGCTGTACGGCTACGAGGTCAGCCCGGTGCTGTGGAAGAAGGTAGCGCCCAAGCTGTCGGCGGGCCGGGTCCAGTCGGTGGCCACGCGCATCATCGTTCAGCGCGAACGTGACCGGATGGCGTTCCGCAGCGCCGCCTACTGGGATGTGGTCGCCGAACTCGACGCCAGCGTCTCCGACCCGCACGCGTCGCCGCCGACCTTCACCGCGCGCCTGACCAGCGTCGACGGCCTGCGGGTGGCCACCGGCCGCGATTTCGACTCGCTGGGCGCCCTGCGTCAGCGCGACGGAGTGGTGCTGCTCGACCAGACCCGCGCGGGCGAGTTGGCCGCCGGGTTGCGCGGTGCGCAGCTGACCGTGACGGCGGTGGAGGAAAAGCCCTACACGCGTCGCCCGTATCCGCCGTTCATGACGTCGACGCTGCAGCAAGAGGCGGGCCGCAAGCTGCGGTTCTCTGCCGAACGGACGATGAGCGTCGCCCAGCGGCTCTACGAGAACGGCTACATCACCTACATGCGCACCGACTCGACCACGCTGTCGGAGTCGGCGATCGCCGCCGCCCGTACCCAGGCCCGCCAGCTCTACGGTGAGGAGTACGTCTCGCCGTCGCCGCGCCAGTACACCCGCAAGGTGAAAAACGCCCAGGAAGCCCACGAGGCGATCCGTCCCGCCGGTGACACCTTCGCCACTCCCGACGCGGTGCGCCGAGAACTCGACGGCGACGACTTCCGGCTCTACGAATTGATCTGGCAGCGCACCGTCGCCTCGCAGATGGCCGATGCGCGCGGCACCACGCTGAGCCTTCGGCTCGGTGGCGCGTCCGGCACGGCGCAGGTGGTGTTCTCCGCGAGCGGGCGCACCTTGACCTTCCCGGGTTTCCTCAAAGCCTACGTGGAAACCGTCGACGAGCTGGCCGGCGGTGAGGCCGACGACGCCGAGCGGCGGTTGCCACAGCTTCGGCAGGGCCAGCGGGTCGACGCCGTCGAGTTGACCCCGGAAGCACATGCCACTAACCCGCCGCCCCGCTACACCGAGGCGTCTTTGGTCAAGGCGCTCGAGGAGCTGGGCATCGGGCGGCCGTCGACGTACTCGTCGATCATCAAGACCATCCAGGACCGTGGCTACGTGTATAAAAGGGGCAGCGCGCTAGTGCCGTCCTGGGTGGCTTTCGCCGTGATCGGGCTGTTGGAGCGACATTTCGGCCGGCTGGTCGATTACGGGTTCACCGCTGCGATGGAAGACGAGCTCGACGAGATCGCAGCCGGTCACGCCCAGCGGACTGCTTGGCTCAACCACTTCTACTTCGGCGGCGACTACGGGGTGCCCGACTCGGTGGCCCGCTCCGGTGGCCTCAAAAAACTCGTCGGCGTCAACCTCGAGGGCATCGACGCGCGAGAAGTCAACTCCATCAAAGTGTTTGACGATGATCAAGGCCGTCCCGTCTATGTGCGGGTGGGTAAAAACGGGCCTTACCTGGAGCGGATGGTAGCCGGCGAGAACGGGGAACCGACACCACAGCGGGCGAGCCTCAACGACACGCTCACCCCGGACGAGTTGACGCCGGAAGTGGCCGAAGAGCTTTTCGCGACGCCGAACGAGGGCCGCGTGCTCGGTGTGGATCCAGAAACCGGGCACCAGATCGTCGCCCGGGACGGTCGGTACGGGCCGTACGTCACCGAGATCCTGCCCCAGCCACCGGAGGGCGACGACGGCGCGGCACCGGCGAAGAAAGGCAAGAAGCCCACGGGGCCCAAGCCGCGAACCGCATCGCTGTTACGCAGTATGGACCTGCAGACCGTCACCCTCGAGGATGCGCTGAAACTGCTGTCGTTGCCGCGGGTGGTCGGTGTCGACCCCGACTCGGGTGAGCAGATCACCGCGCAGAACGGGCGGTACGGGCCGTATCTGAAACGCGGCAACGATTCTCGCTCGCTGGCGAACGAAGATCAGATTTTCGACATCACGCTCGACGAGGCGCTTGCGCTATACGCCGAGCCCAAACGCCGTGGCCGCCAAGGCGCATCGGCGCCCCCGCTGCGTGAGCTTGGCACCGATCCAGCGTCAGGCAGGCCAATGCTGATCAAAGACGGCCGGTTCGGCCCTTACGTTACCGACGGGGAGACCAACGCCAGTCTGCGTAAAGGCGACGACGTGTTGTCGATCACCGACGAACGCGCCGCGGAGTTGCTGGCCGATCGGCGGGCTCGCGGTCCGGCCAAGCGGCCAGCCAAAAAGGCCACCCGCAAAGCGTCGGCGACGAAAGCTGTCAGACGTTAGTGACCGTTTAGTTGGCGACCTCGCTGGAGACCTCTTCCGGTGCGGCCAGACGCAGCGGCCGAGCCAGCTGGGTGGGCACGGTGCGGCCCCGCAGCGAGACCACCTCGCCGACATCCCAGCACAGCGCCTCGGCGTCCAGTGCGCCGCTCACCGCGACCGCCGAGGCCAGCACGTGGCCCTCTTCGAGCTTGGCCAGCTCGGTCAGTCGCGCGGCCTCGTTGACCGGGTCACCGATCACGGTGTACTCGAATCGGGCCTGCGCCCCGATGTGCCCGGCGATGGCCCGCCCGGCCGATACACCGATGCCGAAGTCCGCGGTGCCGATCACCGGCAGGAGCGCGTCGTGCAGCTCGCGTGCTGCGGCCAGCGCCGCGCCCGCGCCGTCGGGATGCTCGATGGGCGCGCCGAAGATCGCCAGCGCGGCATCGCCCTGGAATTTGTTGACGAAGCCGCCGTGCCGGCCGACGGTGTCGACCACCACCCGGAAGAACTCGTTGAGCAGGTTGACCACCTCGGCGGGTGGTCGGGTCGCCGCCAGCTTCGTCGAGCCGACCAGGTCGACGAACAGCACCGCGACGTCGCGTTCCTGTCCGCCGAGCTCGGTGCCGCGCTCCAGGGCGCGGCGGGCGACATCCTCGCCGACGTAGCGGCCGAACAGGTCTCGCAGCCGCTGCCGCTCGGCGAGGTCGCGCACCATGTCGTTGAAGCCGGCCTGTAGCAGCCCCAACTCGCTGGCGTCGTAAATCTGCATGTGCGCGTTGTAGTTACCGCGCTGCACCTCCCCGAGCGCCCAGCGCAGCTGTCGCAGCGGGTCGGCGATCGACATCGCCGCCAGCAGCGTGCTGGCCAACCCGATCACCAGCGCGGCCGACGCCATGAACAGGATCGGAATGAACAGCTCGTCCGGCGACGCGTGCAGCAGCGACATCTTGTCCGCCACCACCACAAGCACGATCGCCAGCAGTGGCACTGCCGTGGACAGTGCCCAGGTCAGCATCTGGCGACCGATCACACCCGGGGCTTTGAGGTTTTCCGGCAGGCCGGCGCGCAGCGCGGCCACCGCCACCGGTCGCAAGGTCCGCTCGGACTGGAGGTAGCCGATGATCGCGGTGGCGGCGGCGCCCAGTGCGGTGGCGACGGCCACCACGGGCGCGGCGTGGCTGGCCACCGGCCAGCTGGCCGCGATGAACACCACACTGCCCAGCGACCAGTTCCCGAGGCTGATCAGCATCCGGTAGAAGGGCATCCGCAGCGCGCGCGACCGGGCCAGCTCGGTGGCCGCCGGGTCGTCATCGGAGAGTAGGCCGTCGCGACGCTGCCACCGGAACACCGGCATCAACAGCCGCAGGCTCAGCGACATCCCGCCGACGAACAGCAGGAACCCCGTGCCGAAAAAGATCAGCAGATTGACGCGCGGCAGATCCTGCAGCTGGATGCGGTCCTCGGGCGGCAGGCCGAAGCGCAGGAAGCCAAACACGAACAGCCCGCCGATGATATCGGCCTGCAGCATGCTCAGCGAGAACACCGGCCACGGGGTGCGCGCCACCCAGCGAACGAACGCGCCGGCCCGCTCGCCGAATGTCACCGTAGTGCTCACAGGCACAACCGTATCGGTCGGCACAGCTCAAAAAGTAGCCAAAATCTCGGCATTCGGCCCGTCTGGGGCGAGGTTGTCGGCGCCAGTCGTTACTGTTACCGGTGATGTCCGGGGTGTTTGCGCGGCTTGTCGGCCAGAGCGCCGTGGAAACCGAGCTGGTGGCTGCCGCGCAGGCGGCTCGCGGTGATTCGGCTCACAGAACCGGTACTGGAGCCGCTACCGAAGCCGCGATGACCCACGCCTGGCTGATCACCGGGCCACCCGGTTCGGGCCGCTCGATCGCGGCGCTGTGCCTCGCTGCAGCGCTGCAGTGCACCTCCGACGGGGTGCCGGGCTGCGGCCGTTGCCACGCCTGCACGACGACGATGGCCGGCACGCACGCCGACGTACGCCGGATCGTCCCGGAGGGGTTGTCGATCGGCGTCGACGAGATGCGGGCCATCGTCCAGGTCGCATCCCGGCGGCCGAGCACCGGGCGCTGGCAGGTGGTGCTGATCGAGGACGCCGACCGGCTCACCGAGGGCGCGGCGAACGCGTTGCTCAAGGTTGTCGAGGAACCGCCGCCGTCGACGGTGTTCGTACTGTGCGCGCCGTCGGTGGATCCGGAGGACATCGCGGTCACGCTGCGGTCGCGCTGTCGGCATGTCGCGTTGGTGACTCCGTCGGCGGCCGCGATCGCCCAGGTGTTGGTGGAACGCGACGGGCTGGCTGCCGACACGGCGAGTTGGGCGGCCAGGGTCAGCGCTGGGCATGTGGGGCGGGCGCGGCGGTTGGCCACGGACCCCGATGCCCGGGAGCGACGCCAGCGGGCGCTTGGGCTGGCCCGCGACGCGGTGACGCCGTCGCGCGCCTACCAGGCTGCCGAGGAACTGGTGGCCGCCGCCGAGGCCGAGGCTCAGGCGTTGACTGCCGCGCGCGACGAGGCCGAAACCGAGGAGCTGCGCACGGCGCTGGGGGCGGGCGGCAGTGGCAAGAACACCGCGGGGGCGCTGCGCGGTGCCACCGGGGCGATCCGAGATCTCGAGCGCCGACAGAAGTCGCGTCACACCCGGGCGTCGCGGGATGCGCTGGACCGCGCGCTCATCGATCTGGCTACCTACTTTCGGGATGCGCTGCTGCTAGCCACCGGAGCCGACACCGTGCGAGCCAACCATCCGGACATGGCCGAGCAGGTGGCGGCACTGGCCGCCCACGCCACGCCCGAACGGCTGCTGGGCTGTATCGAAGCCGTCCTGGAATGCCGCCAAGCACTGGCGGTCAATGTCAAACCCCGGTTCGCCGTCGATGCCATGGTCGCCACCATCGGCCAGGCGCTGCGGCCCGGCCTGTAGACTCATGCCGCCCGGCAGGGCACGCCACCTTAGCTCAGTCGGCAGAGCGGCTCACTCGTAATGAGCAGGTCAGGAGTTCGATTCTCCTAGGTGGCTCCCCGGCCGCCCGCTCCCATCGCGCGAGTGTGCGTGTTTGTCCCCGGACACGCCGCAAAACGCGTACAACAGCGCCCCCTCGCGCGCCTAGCGCGGCGCTAGATAGCCCACCGGGCCGGCCGCGATGCAGACGGCCAAGGCAGCGGTGTCGGCTTGCGCCGTGATCGCGTTGCCCGTACCGGGCAGCCGCACGAAGACCCGGTTGAGCCCGGGATGCAACGGAACTTTCACCCGCGGCCCCTCCGACAGGCCGAGCGTCATCGATCCGTCGCTGTTGGCCAGGTAGTTGATCTCGGCGGTCCAGTCCGCCGGCAGCAGCGGGCCGTCGAGCCTCAGTGCGGCCGGGCTGTCGGGTTGCACCAAGTATCCGCACTGCGGCGTGGGCCCCGGCACTATCACGCGGACCCAGGTCACCTGGGCGGCGACCAGCCGGCCTGAGCTGTCCAGCATCCGTAATTGCGTCGTGGTCGGCGCGAATTGTGGCCGGTCACGCAGCAGCGCGAAGATGTGACTGGCCAAGTCCTCGGGCCAGGCCACCCGTTGTAGCACCAAAGGATCGACTTCCTGGTCGAGCAGCGGCGCGTTTGCCGCTGCATGAGCTTGGGCCAGACTGCGGCGCGCGTTCTGCAGGTAGGGCTGGGCCGGATTGTTCCGCCAGGAGCTCAAAAACGTCATCGTCGAATACCCGCTACTGGCCACGAACAGCACCGCCAGCGCGCCCGTCACCACGGTGCGCGGCGTCGACGCGTCCAGCCAACCAGATGACGGCCGGTTCGGCGCGCAGAACCCGACCGCGGCCAGCAGCGCCAGCACGACGACCAAGTCGGGGAAATACCGCAGGGTCTGGGCGAGCTCCAGCGCGGTGAAACGCGACGAGCGCATCAGATAAATCGGCACCTGGCCGGCCAGCACGTAGCCGGCTGCGGTCAACCACACCGGCCCGATGCGACGTTTGCGCAGCAGCGTGACCACCAGCAGCCACGCCAGCACCAGCCAACCGAGCACTCGGGCCGGCAGCGGCGGCGCTGCCCAGGGTGAGGCCGGCGCCCAGCGGTCCCACACCCATGGCCCGCCGGCCAGGCCCGGTACGATGCCGTGGGTGATGGAGCGGGCCAGCAGATCCCCTGTCAGCGCCAGATCGGTGCTCCACCGGCGCTGGTCGACCACCACCACATACACGGCGAGCCAGCCGGCGGTCAGCGCCAGCGACGCCGTCCACAACCGACCACCGGCACGCCACACCGTCAGCAACGCCGCGCGACTGCCCTGCACGTGGCACAGCAACGCAGCGACGGTGAAGGCGACGAACGGGATCACCGCGGCCTTCTCGAAGAACAGCAGGCCACCCAGGTAGGCCAGCGTGCCGGTGAGCGCGTAACGCTGGTTGCCCGTGCGGACCAGCAGGATCGCGTCAGCGCTTACCCAGGCCAGCGCCGCGAGCATCGGCAGCGAGTTCAGTGCCGCAGCCCACCAGGCGAAACCCGGAATGGCCAGCGGTGTGAACAGCGCGAAGGTCAACGGCACCAGCAGCGCCGGTCGCCAGCCCATAATCGTGTGCAGCGCGCGCACCAGCGCCAGCGACGCCAACAGTTGCAGCACCACCAGGCTGATCGCCGGGCCGGTCCAGTTCAGCGGGGCCAGTCGGGTAATGGCACCGGCGACCAGGTAGGCGCCGGGCATGAGATGGCCGTCGTGGTCGTCGAACAGGTACGACACCGACACCAAAGAGTGTGTGCCGGCCCGGCCGGTCAAGATCAGGTCATCCCAGTAGAAGTAGCCGCCGAACGCGATCACCGCCCGCACCGCCAGCTGCGCCGCGATCAGTGCGGCGGCGATCAGTGCGACCCCGGGCACGCGCGTCTGCGGCGGGATCCGGGGGGTCCGCCGGTATGGTGGGCCGGTGCGCGCACTGGTCACCGGGGCAGCCGGCTTCATCGGATCGACGCTAGTCGACCGCCTACTGGCCGACGGTCACACCGTGGTGGGCCTGGACAACTTCGCGACCGGCCGGGCGACCAACCTGGAGCACCTGGTCGACGTGCCAGAGTTCTTCTTCGTCGAGGCAGACATCGTGACCGCGGATCTGCAGACCATTCTCGACGAGCACCGCCCGGAGGTGGTTTTTCACCTGGCCGCCCAAATCGACGTGCGGCACTCGGTGGCCGACCCGGAGTTCGACGCCTCCGTGAACGTGATGGGCACGCTACGGCTGGCCGAGGCCGCGCGCCGCACCCGGGTGCGCAAGATCGTGAATACCTCATCGGGGGGATCCATCTACGGCACCCCGCCGACCTACCCGACCAGCGAGACGGCGCCGACCGATCCAGCGTCACCGTACGCCGCGGGCAAAGTGGCCGGCGAGATCTACCTCAATACGTACCGGCATCTCTACGGACTGCAGTGCTCGCACATCGCACCGGCCAATGTCTATGGCCCGCGCCAAGATCCGCACGGCGAGGCCGGGGTAGTCGCGATCTTCGCCCAGGCGCTGCTCTGCGGCAAACCCACCCGGGTGTTCGGTGATGGCACCAACACCCGCGACTACGTCTACGTCGACGACGTGGTGGAGGCTTTCGTTCTGGCGGCCGCGGCGATCGGGGACGGGCAGCGTTTCAACATCGGCACCAGCGTGGAAACCTCGGACCGTCAACTACATTCAGTGGTCGCCGCCGCTGTCGGTGCGCCCGATGACCCGGAGTTTTGCCCGCCGCGGCTTGGTGACCTGAAGCGCTCATGCCTCGATATCACCGTGGCGGAGCGGGTTTTGGGCTGGCGCCCGCAGATTGCGCTCGACGACGGCGTGCGCCGCACCGTCGAGTACTTTCGTGCGGTCCACCAGATCTAACCCACCTCCGGTGGCTGTGCGGCTTGCAGCGCGATCGCGCGTGCCAGCCGGGCGTAGCGCAACTCCAGGTCTTTGAACCGCAGGTAGGTGCTCATCGTGGTGAAGCTGAACGCGACGATCAGCGCGTACAGCATCAAATCGGTGCCGCGCGCCACACCGACCCAATGTGCCACCACCGTGGTGTCGTTGGGCCGCAGCACCGCATACACCGCGGCCGAGACGAACAAGACGTAGCCGACCTTGACCCAGGCCCGCGACTGCGGCCTGCGCCGGGACCGCAGCAGGTAGACCAGCAGCGTGATGATCGCGAAGATCAGCAGCACCTGAATCCAATTCACCGTGGCATCCCTCCTCGCAGGAACCCGTCGAAAAGAATGTTGACCCCGTTGAGCAGCGGTTGGCCCTTGGACTTCGAATATGCGGTGTAGAGCACCTCGACCGGTACCTCGGCGACACGCCAGCCGTGTTCGGCGATCAGCATCACGAATTCGGTGGCGTGGCTCATCCCGCTCATCGTGATGTTAAGCCCGTCGGCGACGGTCTTGTTGAACACCCGCAGACCGTTGTTGGTGTCGGTCAATCCGAGCCGCCGTCCACGCGGGCTCAGCCAGGCCGCGGTTCGCAGCACGACACGTTTGACCAGTGGCGGGCGGGTGACACCAGGGCCGAACCGGGTCCCGATGACCACGTCGACGTCGCCGGCGGCCAGCCGGGCGACCATCGCCACGAGGTCTTTGACCCGGTGCTGACCGTCGCCGTCGAAGGTGGCGAAGACCTGCGCACCGGGCTGCCGGCGGGCGTACTCGACGCCGGTCTGGATGGCCGCGCCCTGGCCCAAGTTCACCGGGTGGCGCACCAGGTGAGCTCCTGCGCGCAGCGCGATCTCACCGGTGCCGTCATTGCTGCCGTCGTCCACGCACACGACGTGATCGAAGATCGACCGGATTTCCGCGATGACCTCGCCGATGACACCGGCTTCGTTGAAAGCTGGAACGACAATCCAGACGTCGGGGTAACCCATCTCGATCTCAAGCTACACGGCGGGTAGGTGCGGGTCAGTTATCCGAACGCGCGAGGGCGACCACATGGACGCCGATCCCCACCAGCGGACCGCAGAACAGCCCGACGACCGTGCGGGTCTCCAGCGGCAGCGGCAACAGCAGCAACACCGTTGCCGCCACGGTGGCCCCGATCCACCCCAGCGCGTAGGCGCGGTGCAAGGCGGCCGCGACGGCGGCCGCACCGGTGAGTGTCAGCATGGCGATCGCCACCGCCGCCGCCGTCAACCACGCCAGCAGCGCACCGCCGGTGCGGTAGTCGGGCCCGAATCCCAGCTGTAACAACCACGGACCGACCAGGCCGGCCCCCAGCACGCCGACTGCGCCGATCCCGCCGACCAGCGTCGCCGGCGCGATTAGCGCGCGCAGCCGCTCGGTGCGCTCGTCAACGAAGTGCGCGATCAGGTTGCCCTGCATGGCGGTCAGCGGCACCAACAACGGCGCTCGGGTCAACGTCACCGCCAGGATCACCACCCCGCCCTGCGCGCCCAGTTGCGACGACGTGGCTTTCAGCAACACCGGAAAACCCATCACCAGAATCGCGCTGGCTCCCGCCGCGGTGATCGAGTGAGCCGCCCCGCGCAGGAATGTGGTGGTGTCCCCGGGTGTGCGCAGCCGGGCCGTGGCCCGGGCCGACCGCGAACCGGCCAGCATGATCAGCCATGCCACTGCGCCCGCGACGGTGGCCCACAAAAACCCGACCAGACCCCAACCGATCACGACCGTGGCCACCGCGACCGCCACCCGGATGACGGCGTCGGTCACCATCAGCGCGCCGTACTGCGTCCAGTGGTCGGCGCCGGCCAGCATCCCCAGCAGGGTGGCGTGCAGGCAGAAACCGGCCAGCCCGGCGCCCAGCAGACCGACCGAGAGCCAGCGGGCACCGGTGAACACCTGCGCGCTCCACAGCGGTGAGCTCCCGGCGATCGCCGCTGCCGCGGCCAGGCCGACCAGCCCGGCCACCCGCAACGGGTGGGTCCGCCCGTCGACCACCCCCCCGGTCTGGCGCACCGCGCGGACTTCCCGGGTGGTTTCCTGCAGCAGGCCGTTGGCGGCTCCGGTGACCAGGCCGAACGCCCCCCAGAACACGGCGAAGACCGAGAAGCCGGCCGGCGCCAGATCACGAGCCGCCAGGTAGACCACGGCATAGCCGCACAGCGCGGTCAGCACGGTCGCCGAACCCACCCGGGCCACACTGCTTCGCGCTATCGGCCCGGCGGCCGCTGCGGTACCGCCGACTTCGGTCACCGCGACGACAGCTGTCGTGCGGGGACCGCCGGCATCGCCACAGTTCGAAAATACTCAACACCCGTCCCCGGGGATCGTTTCTCCACAGGACGCGTCGCGGGACGCACGGTCGACGGGGCAAGCCCCGCTATCGTGAGCCGCTGTCGGGAAGGATCCATGGCAGCGCTTCGCATCTTCGGCGTCTCGGTGACGATAACCGCAGTGGCCATGGTGGCCGGGTATCTGCACGGCGGGCCGGCCGCAATGTTTCTGCTCGCTGCACTGGCCCTGCTCGAGCTCTCGCTGTCGTTCGACAACGCCGTCGTCAACGCCGCGGTTCTGCGCCAGCTGAGCCCGTTCTGGCAGCGGATGTTCTTGACCGTCGGCATCGTGATCGCGGTGTTCGGGACGCGGCTCGTCCTTCCGCTGGTCATTGTGTGGCTCACCACCGACCTGGATCCGCTCGCTGGCGGCGCTCTGGGCTTCCCCGACGGCTCACCCGGCTACCAGAAGCTGATCACCTCGGCGCACCCGCAGATCGCGGCGTTCGGCGGAATGTTTCTGTTGATGGTGTTCCTGGACTTCGTTTTTCACGACCACGACGTCAAGTGGCTGACGTGGGTCGAGATACCGCTTGCCCGGATCGGACGGCTCGGTCAGCAGCCGGTGGCGCTGGCCGGCGCGGTGCTGCTGCTCATCGACGCGCAATTGGCCGACTCCGGCGACAACCGCGCGCAGGTGTTGACAGCCGGGGTGGTGGGACTGGTCGCCTACCTGGTCGTGAACAGCCTCGCCGGCGCGTTGCGCCCGCCCGGACGCCGAGCGGGCAGTGTCGTCGGCCGGGCCGGGCTCGTGGTGTTCCTGTACCTGGAGACGCTCGACGGCGCCTTTTCCCTCGACGGCGTGACCGGCGCGTTCGCGATCACCCCCGACCCGATCATCATCGGGTTGGGCCTGGGTCTGGTCGGCGCGGTGTTCGTGCGCTCGATCACCGTTTATCTGGTCCGCCACGACGTGCTGGAACGCTATGTCTACCTTGAGCACGGCGCACACTGGGCGATCGGCGCGCTGGCCGTGATCTTGCTGCTCTCTGTCGATCACCGGTTCCGGATTCCCGAGGTGCTGACCGCGCTGATCGGTGTGGTCTTCATCGGCGCGGCCACGGGTTGGAGCGTGCGATGCCGTCGCCGGTCCGCCGCGGCAACCGGCGAACTTGCGCCGCCGTTTGCCGCTGTGTAGCCCGTGAGCGCACCGGTCGACTACGACACCGACCTCAGTGCCCGCTGGTCTTGAACCGTTCTATAGAGCGCTGCACCTCGGCCTCGGCGGCGGCGCGGCCCACCCAGTCTGCCGCCTTGACGAACTTGCCCGGCTCCAGGTCTTTGTAGTGCACGAAGAAGTGCTTGATGGCGTCGAGCTCGAACTGGGAAACGTCACCGATGTCCTGGATGTGGTCCCATCGCTGGTCGCCGGCCGGTACGCAGAGCACCTTTGCGTCGCCGCCGGATTCGTCGGTCATCTCGAACATGCCGACCGGTCGCGCCGCTACCAGAACGCCCGGGAACAGCGGCTCGGCCAGCAGCACCATCGCGTCGAGCGGGTCGCCGTCTTCACCGAGGGTGTCTTCGATAAAGCCGTAGTCGGTGGGGTAGGCCATCGGGGTGTAGAGATAGCGGTCCAGTTTTACCCGCCCGGTCTCGTGGTCGACTTCGAATTTGTTGCGCTGGCCCTTGGGGATTTCGATCGTCACGTCGAATTCCACTGCTTCGGCTCCTTCGTGGGGTCACTTTCGTCGGGTTGAAGGTTCACCCTAGTGGAGTAGCCGATTAGGCAGAATGGGACCCCAGAGGAGTCAGGAGAGCCATGCATCCCACCCGGTGGCGGACCTCGACCCACCTGATGATGGGGGCCGGGGTAGTGGCGATAGTCGCTGTCCTGGTGGCCGCGGCGGCGGTGCTCACCGCGAGCCGCCGCGAGGCGCGCGGCGCCCACGTTCCGGCACCGCCGACCGTCACCGCGAAGCCGGCTTTCGTCCCGGTGCCCGACACCGCGCCGATGCCCACCCCGGTCGGGCTGGCGGCGGCACTGAGGCCTGCGCTGGCCGACCCCGGCCTGGGCAACCTGGCCGGGCGGGTGACCGACGCGCTGACCGCCCAGGCGCTGTGGCAACAGCAAGATTCCGTGCCGATGGTGCCGGCGTCGACCAACAAGACACTCACCGCCGCCGCCGCCCTGCTGGCGCTGCACCGCGACGCGCGGGTCACCACCCGGGTGGTCGCCGGCGACGGGCCGGGCGTCGTCGTGCTGGTGGGCGGGGGCGATCCGACGCTGTCGGGAGCCGCGCCGGGCCAGCAGACCTGGTATCACGGGGCGGCGCGGATCAGCGATCTCGCCGATCAGGTTCGCCGCAGCGGGGTGACACCGACCGCGGTACAGGTGGACACCTCGGCGTTCAGCGGACCCAGGCTGGCCCCGGGTTGGGATCCCGGCGATGTCGACGGCGGTGACGTCGCCCCGATCGAGTCGGTGATGCTCGACGGCGGGCGGATCCAGCCGGCAACCGTGGACTCCACCCGGTCGCATCATCCGGCCTTAGACGCCGGTCGCGTGTTTGCCGCCGCGCTCGGGGTCGACCCGGGCCGCGTAACGGTGACCGCGCACCCGGCGCCGGTTGGTGCCCGGCAGCTGGGCGCGGTGCAGTCTGCGCCGTTGAGCCTGCGGTTGCAGGAGATGATGGATGTCTCCGACAACGTGTTGGCCGAATGCATCGGCCGCGAGGTAGCAGCGGCCATGCACCGACCGCGCAGCTTCGCCGGCGCCGTCGACGCCGTGCTCAGCCGGCTGAGCACCGCGCACATCGACGTGAACGGCGCCGCGCTGCAGGATTCCAGCGGGTTGTCGGTCGATGACCGGCTCACGGCGAAGGATCTCGACGACGTCGTGCAGGCCGCGGCCGGGCCCGACCAGCCGGTGGTGCGGCCGCTGCTGGATTTGCTGCCCGTCGCCGGGGGCAGTGGCACGCTGAGTAACCGCTTCCTCGACCCCAGCTATGAGCCCGGCCCGGCAGCCGGCTGGCTGCGGGCCAAAACCGGTTCGCTGAGCGCCGTCAATGCGTTGGTGGGAGTGGTCACCGACATCGACGAGCGGGTGCTGACCTTCGCTTTGATCTCCAACGACTCCGGGCCGACCGGCCGTAGTGCGGTCGAGAACCTGGCTGCGGCTCTAAGGTCGTGTGGATGCAGGACGTAACCTCGGCGCCCGAGGTGACGGTCGGTCGGGCCGTGGACTGGCGCTTCGCGGCCACCGTTGGGCAACGGCTGGCCCGCCCGGGCCCGCCGGCTACCGACTACACCCGTGGGCAGGCGATCGCCGACCTGGCCAAGGCCGCCAAGGCGGCCGAGTCGCCGGTGCGCGAGATCACCGGCCTGCACACCGGCGAGGTGGTGCCCGATGCGCGCATCGTCGACCGGCCGGCCTGGATCCGTGCCGCGGCCGAATCGATGCGGGTGATGACCGGTGGAACAGACAAGCCGCGGGGGGTGATCACCGGACGGGTCACCGGGGCGCAAACCGGCGCGGTGCTGGCGTTCGTCGCGTCCGGAATCCTCGGCCAGTACGACCCGTTCGTCGACGGCGGCTGCCTGCTGCTGGTGTATCCCAACGTCATCGCGGTTGAGCGGCAATTGCGGGTCGAGCCTTCCGATTTCCGGTTGTGGGTGTGCCTGCACGAGGTGACGCACCGGGTGCAATTCACCGCCAACCCGTGGCTGTCGGGCTACCTGGCGCAGGCGCTGGGTGTGCTGACCCGCGACAGTGGTGACGACGTCGCCGCGGTGGCGGCCCGCCTGGCAGATTTCGTCCGTGGCCGCGGCGGATCGCCGGATGCCTATGCGTCGGGGGTGCTGGGCCTGGTGCGCGCCGTGCAGTCCGAGCCGCAGCGCCAGGCGCTGGATCGGCTACTGGTGCTCGGGACCTTGCTGGAGGGACACGCCGACCACGTGATGGACGCCGTGGGACCGGCCGTGGTGCCGTCGGTGGCCACCATCCGGCACCGTTTCGACAACCGCCGTCAACGCAAACAGCCGCCGCTGCAACGCCTGCTGCGCGCCTTGCTGGGCATCGAGGTCAAGCTCAGCCAGTACACCCGCGGCAAGGCGTTCGTCGACACTGTAGTGGGCCGGGTTGGGATGGAGCGGTTCAACACCGTGTGGTCCGGCCCCGAAACGTTGCCTCTGCCGGCTGAAATCGAAGATCCAGGGCGATGGATCGATCGGGTGCTATAAGCCGGCTGCACGCGACAGTCGCGGTGTTCGCCAAGGAGCACTTGCCTTCTGTCGAACAGTGGTGTGTAGCGCTCTCGGGTGGCCCGGATTCGTTGGCGCTCACCGCCGTCGCTGCGGGAATGCTGCCAACTACCGCCCTGATCGTCGACCACGGCCTGCAGAGCGGCTCGGCCGAGGTAGCCGCGACCGCCCGCACCCAGGCGCTGAGACTGGGATGCGTTGAAGCCCAAATCCTTTCCGTTGCAGTCGGCAGTGATGGCGGTTTGGAGGCGGCGGCGCGCACCGCTCGCTACCGTGTCCTGGATGCTGCTCGCCGGGATCAGCCGGTGTTGCTGGCGCACACCCTCGACGATCAAGCCGAGACCGTGCTGCTCGGGCTGGGTCGCGGTTCGGGTCCCCGCTCGATGGCCGGGATGCGTCCGCATGATCCGCCATGGTGTCGTCCGCTGCTGGGGGTGCGGCGCAACACGACGCACGCCGCGTGCGCGGAACTGGGTCTGACCACCTGGCAGGACCCGCACAACACCGACCGCCGCTTCACCCGGACCCGGCTGCGCCACGAGGTGCTGCCACTGCTCGAAGACGTCTTGGGCGGTGGGGTGGCCGAGGCGCTGGCGCGCACCGCGGCGGCGTTGCGGGAACAAACCGAGTTCATCGACGTGCTGATCGCCGACGCGTTGACCACCTCGACGAGCGCTGACGGGCTCCAGGTGGCGGCACTGACGGAATTGCCAGATCCGATTCGTCGCGGCGTCATCCGCCGCTGGCTGCTGACCGGAGGCGCAATCAGCCTGACAGCCAAGCAGATTCACGGGGTGGACGCGCTGGTAACCGCGTGGCGCGGCCAGGGCGGGGTGGCCGTCGGGTCGACTTTGCGCGGTCAGCGGTTGGTCGCGCGACGCTGCGGTGGCGTGCTGACACTGCGGCGGGAGCCGATCTGACGCCCGCTGGCAGGGTGCAGGTCGACGATCCGGCTTTGGTTTTGAATCGCTGCCGTGGCACGCTGTCGTCGTGGCAGCAGATGCGGCGGAGCTGTACCCGGGGGACATCAAATCGGTGCTGCTCACCGAGGAGCAGATCAAGGCCCGCACCGCTGAACTGGGTGCGCAGATCGGCGCGGACTACCGTGACCGCTCCGGCGCGGGCGGCCAGGACCTGCTGTTGATCACCGTGCTCAAGGGGGCCGTCATGTTCGTCACCGACCTGGCACGCGCGATTCCGCTGCCGACCCAGTTCGAGTTCATGGCGGTCAGCTCCTACGGATCGTCGACCTCGTCGTCAGGAGTGGTGCGCATCCTCAAAGACCTGGACCGCGATATCAACGATCGGGACGTGCTGATCGTCGAGGACATCGTCGACTCCGGGCTGACGTTGTCGTGGCTGCTGCGTAACCTGGCCACCCGTCACCCACGCTCGCTGCAGGTGTGCACGCTGATGCGCAAGCCGGACGCGCTGCGCGCCAACGTCGACATCGCTTACGTGGGCTTCGACATCCCCAACGAGTTCGTGGTCGGCTACGGCCTGGACTACGACGAGCGTTACCGGGACCTTCCCTATATCGGGACGCTGGATCCGCACGTCTACCAGAGTTAGTGGTGCTACCGCAGCTCCCAGGCCGTGGTAACCGAGAAAGTCAGCGTCTGCTGACCGGGCCTCCGAGATCGAGATCAGCTTGCCCGGGTGCAGCCCGGCCGGCTGCGCGTACTGCCCGGCGCGGTCCTTGGCGTCCTCGCCGCCGTAGTGCGCCGAGCGTGAAATGGTTGCGATATTTCCGCTGATCCGTCGCAAGGGCTTCACGCTCGGCACGGCAGGGTAAAGGCTGACCGCATCCTGCGCAATCACGTCGATCCAGGCGAAAGACCTGCCGCGAGCGAGCCAGCCGGGTCAACGGAAGCGGATGTTCACCGTGGCCAGGCCGAAGATTTTCCGGCCACCAGACTTCGCCGCGACAATGACGACACCGGAGCGGGTTGCCGGGTCCAGCGACTTGATCCGGCCGCTGAATTCGATGTCGGCGCCCTGGGCGGCCGACACGATCGCGGGCTGGGACAGCCGCACTGCGTAGCGGGTAACCGCACCAGGGTCGCCCGACCACGCGGAGACGAATCCGGCACCCAAACCCATGGTGAGCATTCCGTGGGCGATCACATCGGGCAGCCCTGCCAGCTTGGCGATGCCCTCGTCCCAGTGGATCGGGTTGGCGTCGCCGGCCACACCGGCATAGTTCGTCAGGTCACCCCGCGACAAACGACAATGGTGCACCGGTAGCTCGTCGCCGACCCGGACGTCCTCGAAAAACGGTGTCCCTGGTGTGCGGGTATTCCCACCCTCGGCGATACGAACGTCGCGGTGCGGGCGCACCATCTTTACGTACTTGGCGCCGGATTGGCCGATGGCGGCGATGTTCACGTCGTGCATCATCGCGTTCTGCGCGGCCGCAGTGATCGCAGGATCGACATCCTCGGCGGTGACACCGACGACGGTGGTGTGAAGGGTGTGCACCCGTTCGCCGGTGGTATCGGTGAAGGTGTTGGTCACCGTGATCAGATCTCTACCGGCGATCCGTCGCACCGACGACAGTTCGACATCTACGCACAGCTCGTCGCCCGCGACGATCGGTCGGTGCTGTTCGAAGACTTCTTCGGTCTGCACGTAGGTGTGGTAACCGACGACCACCGATTCGAACATTCGCCGATTGCAGGCCATGCCCGGCACCGACGTAAATGTCAGCGGCGCCAACAGATCCGGGTAGCCCAGCTCCGCGGCGGCGGCAAGATCCCAGTGCGCGCGGTGGTAGTCCTGCACTGCCCGGGCATACTCGCGCAGCTTCTCGCGGCCGACCAGGTAGGTACCGTCCATCTGGTAGTAGTGCCCGACCCGCGCTTCGATCGCCGAGGTTTCTGCTGCTGTCGTCATAATGCGCCCACCTGTAGTATCGGCTCGTTGTTGAGACCGACCACAGCACACTAACGCGCCACCACCGAAGCGACACACGCCGGCATCATTCCGGCGCACCGGCATCCGACGATGGCGCGCCTCGCGGCGCCGGCTTACGCGACGTGCTAGCCCCTGGGAGACACCATCAGCAGGCCACCCGCCGGCACCACCGCCGATAGTCCGGGCAGCTGGGCAATCGTACCCTTGTCGAGGTTGAGCTCCCCGAGGTAATGCGTTGTGCCGCGCGGTGTAACGGCAGTGATCGCCTCGCCGGGACGGAATGCACCATTGATCGCGGCGATGTTGTTGTGGTCGGCGTCGCTGACCCACAGCGTGTCGCTGGGTTGCTGCACCCAAACGGTGTCGGCGACAGAGTCGGCGAGCTCCAGCACGTGCAGGCGCTCAGACGGCTGCGCCGACTCGTCGAAGTAGACCTGCTCCTCGTCGCCCTGCCCGGCGAGCACGAAATCACCGGCGAAGCGTGGGCTCGTCTTGGGCACCACCTGAGTCGAGCCGGGATCTTTAAGCGCAAGTGTCGTGTGCTGGTCTTCCTGCTGGCCCTTGTTGGCGACGAGCGCATCGGCGTTGTCGGCGAACACGGGCGACACGTCGGCCGTGGTGCCGTTGAGCGTCACCCGATAAACCGCTGGTCCGTCTGCGACTGTGGGATTGGTGGCGCTGACCAGGAGGTGTCCGCGATACAACGAGATGGAGCCGGTGCCGCCGCCATGCGGGAGGGGGTTTTGGCTATAGGTGTAGTGCGCGATCGGCGGGTTGGCGCCGGGCACGATGGTGTACACGCTTGAGTTTGCGTCCTCGGTGACCGTCGCGACCAGCCGGTGGCCGTCCGGGTCTGCGGTCAGCCCGTCGATGTGACCCCTGAGCGTCCAAGACGCTCCCGGCGCTCCTTCGAGGGTGTATTCCTGCACGATGCCGCTCATGGCGCCGGAGCTGCTGCGCTGCCCCTTGGGACCCACTCCGTTCCGGAACGCGACGTACACTCCGGCGCCGAGCCGGGTGATGGCGCCGGGGGTGCTCTCGTTGGGTCCCGCGGAGAAGGTCCGGATCTTAAACGAGCCCGCCGACGAGGAAGAGGTGCCCGGCGTCGAGTTGGAAGGCGGCGGTGCCGATGTGGAGGAGCAGGCGATCGGAACGAGCAAAGCGACCGACCCCACCGCTGCGGTAACCAAGCGGCGACAACAATTTTGGGTAGCGTAGCAGGACAGTAGCTTCTCTTCTCCTGACATCAACAGAACCGCGGCCCACGACTATACGCCATGCCCGGAATCGGTGATCGGTTATGGCTGGGGCGTGACAAGAATCTTGCAGTGTTGTTCGGGATCAGCCAAGTCGTCGAACGCCTGGCCTACCTCGTCGAGGCCGACCTCCCCGGTGATCACCGGGGAAACGTCGATGCGGCCCTCGGCGATCGCGTGCAGCGACTCTGCGAACTCGGCCGGGTCATAGGCCAGGACGAACTGGACGTTGATCTCTTTGGCGATCGCGAAAAACGGATGCACCGTATCGGGCTGCATACACACCCCGGCGACCACGATACGGCTGCCCGGCGGTACCCGGCGCATCACGTCGTCGATGATCCCGGGCATCCCGACCGCTTCGAACACCACCTTAGGAGTGAAACTGTCAAATGGCGAACCGCGGGCAGGATCGACCACCTCATTCGCCCCCATGGCCGCCGCCAGTTCGCGCCGTTTTGGTGAAAAGTCGGCCGCTGCTATCGATTCCACACCTCGTGACCGCAGGGCTGCAATAATGGCAATGCCGATCGGACCGCACCCCAGCACCAGCGCCTTCTCGTCGCGCTCAATGCCCGACTTGTTGACGGCGTGCAGACCGACGGCCATCGGTTCGGTCAGCGCGGCGAACCGGGGATCCAGGCCATTGGGAACCGGCAGCAGCATTGGGGCAGGCAACAGCATGCGCTCCGCGTAGCCACCGACCGTGCTGTTGGAGTAGACGATCGGTTCGAAGCCGTTGGCTGACAACAGCACCGGGATCGATGTGACCAGGGTTCCCGGTGGATAGGTGTCGGTGTCGGGTCCGGCTTCCAGCACCTCCACACTGAACTCGTGGCCCATGAAGACGTCGCGGTTCAAATCGATGCGCATGCCGCCCGTGCCTGCCCTCATCTGTTCGTTCAGCGACAGCACTTCGGCGCCGTGAGCGGCGAAATGAAGGTCTGAGCCACAGATTCCGCATACCCGTACCGCGACCAGCACCTGACCCGGCCCGGGCACCGGATCGGGCACGTCGTCGCGGCATACCATGCGTCCGTCGCGCAGCACGGCGGCCCGCATCAGCTCTGCTCGCTTTCAATTTTGAGTTCGTTGGTGTGCTCGCTGATCGCCTTCACGATCGCCTCCCCGGCTCGGCCCAACAATTGATCCCGCATGCCGCGCGCCCAGTCATGCGACGCGCGCGGCGCCGCCAGCTGTCCCTTGAAATGGGGAATCACCTTGCGCGCGAACAAATCGTAGGAGTGATAAGTCGCTTGGGGCGAGGCCCAATCATGGCCGAGCAGCAAGAATGTTCCGAAACCACCCGACCGGTCCACCAGCTCCTGGATGTAAGCGATCGCGTCGTCAGGCGTGCCGATACAGCAATTGCCCTTGGCGGCGTAATCTTCAACGAACTCACGCGGTGACTGGGCACCCTCGACCAGATTCGCCAGCGGGCCGAAGCCTGCCGCCCCGAAGTACGCGGCGAAATCCTGTAAGCCATAAGTGCAGTCATCGAGCGCCTGATCTCTGGTGTCGGCAAGGTGCACGATGCCCAGCACTCGCCATCCGGCGCGGTCCGGCTCGGCGTGTCCGGCTTTGGCGGCCTGTTCACGCACGATGTCCCAGGCGTTCTCCAGCGCCGCGTAGCCGCCGGGCACCGACATCGACAATGACAGCAGCGACGTGTCCAGCGCGCCGGCGAGTCGCGGGCCGGACGGTGAGAGCATCGCCGCCGTGGAGATTTCCGGGTACGGCCACGTATAGGGGCGGATGTGTAACTGTGCGTCGCGCAGGGCGAACCAGTCGGAGTGGCGATTGACGAGTTCACCGGGTGCGGCGCGAAACAACGCCAGGATCGCCTCCAAGGATTCCTGCATCATCCGGCGTTGCTCGACCGGGTCGATGCCCATCATGTAGGCATCCGATGGGAGCGCGCCGGGACCGGTGCCGAACATCACCCGGCCCCGGGTCAGATGATCGAGCAGCACCCAGCGGTCGGCGACCATCAAAGGGTGGTGGTAGGGCAGGGACACCACGCCGGTGCCAAGGCGGATGTGCTTGGTCCGTTCGGCCGCTGCGGCGATGAACACCTCGGGGCAGGCGATCAGCTCGTAGCCGCCGGAGTGATGTTCTCCGAACCAGGCTTCGTCGAACCCGAGGCGATCCAGCGCCACCACCCGTTCCAGGTCATACTCGAGCGCCACCGTGGGGGACTGACCGGTCGGGTGAAAAGGCGTGATGAAGACACCGAAGTTCAGCGGGCGGTTCATGACAGGGCCAAACTGTCGAGGAAGTCCACCAGCACCTGGTTGACCTCATTGGGGCGTTCCTGTTGCAACCAGTGGCCAGCCCCGTTGATGAGTACCTCCCGGTAAGGACCGCTCACCACCTCGGCAGCGCGGTCGCGGCGAGTGAAGCCCAGCACGGGGTCGTCGGTGCCGGCGACGAACAGTGCGGGCATCCCGATCGTGGGAGCGGCCGGGTTGGCCATGATCTCCCAGTTGCGGTCCAGGTTGCGGTACCAGTTCAGGCCTCCAGTGAAGCCGGTGCGGGTGAATTCAGCGATGTAGTGGTCGAGTTCTTCGGCGCTGATCCAGCTGGGCAGGCCGTCGGGTTCACCGAGCCGTTCGATGAAACCCTGCGGACCTGGCCGGATCATCCGCAGCGCGGCCGCCTGGTCGTTGGCCGGCCGCAGGCCGCCCAACATTCGTCGCAGGGTCTTGGCCGCGTCCGCCCCCAGCTCGGCGTCGGCGATCCCGGGCTCCTGAAAATGGAGCATGTAGAAGAAGTTGTCGCCGAAAGTCTTGCGCAGCGCCTGCGTCGGCGGTACCTGGGCGCGCGGCACCGGCGGAACGCTCAGCCCCACCACGGCCGCCACCCGGTCGGGGTGCAGCTGGGCGGTGCTCCACGCCACAATGGCGCCCCAGTCGTGACCGACGAACACCGCTTTCTGCGCACCGACATCGTCGAGCAGGCCGATCAGGTCGGCAGACAGGTCGGCGATGTTGTAGTCGGCGATGTTGTCGGGCCGGCTGGAGCGACCGTAGCCGCGCTGATCGGGGGCCAGCACGTGGTATCCGGCCGCGGCCAGCACAGGAAGCTGGTGGCGCCACGAGTAGGCTAATTCGGGAAAACCATGGGCGAGCAGCACGAGGGGGGCGCCACGTTCGCCGGTTTCGCAGGTGTGCAACAGCACACCGTTGGTTGCGATGGTGCATTCGGTGACGGGGACGGTATCTGGCACGTGTCTCACCAAAGCACATGCCGGGTCCGCCGGGAAGTGTTCGGTGACCCGCCGGGAACCGCCGTTCGTTACTCATTCGTTACTCATCTGGTGCAGCCGGTGGGCGGGGTGCGCGCGGCTCCGCCGCGCTGGCGATCGCCACGAAGCACCCTGGTGGCGACCCGCTGCGCGCGGCTCCGCCGCGCTGGCGATCGCCGCGAAGCACCCTGGTGGCGACCCGCTGCGCGCGGCTCCGCCGCGCTGGCGATCGCCACGAAGCACCCTGGTGGCGACCCGCTGCGCGCGGCTCCGCCGCGCTGGCGATCGCCACCAGCGGTAACCTGAACTATCCCAGCTGCGTAAATCGGGGAAGGACCTGGCCGGCCACGGCCGATGATTGATGAACCGGAAAAATGTGATCCGCACGCTCACGGCGATCGCTGTCGTCTTGCTGCTCGGCTGGTCATTCTTCTACTTCAGCGACGATAGCCACGGCTATAAGCCCGTCGACACTTCGGTGGCGGTGGCCCAGATCAAGGCCGGCAATGTCAAAAGCGCCCAAATCGACGACCGTGAGCAACAACTGCGGTTGACCCTCAAAAGCGGCAACAGCGAGACCGATGGATTCGACAAAGTCATCACCAAGTATCCCAGCGGCTACGCGGTTCCGCTGTTCGATGCGTTGAACAGCAAAGACGCCAAGGTCAGCACCGTCGTCAACCAGGGCAACATCCTGGGGTCGCTGTTGATCTATGTGCTACCACTGCTGCTGTTGGTCGGGCTGTTCGTGATGTTCTCCCGCATGCAGGGCGGAGCCAGAATGGGCTTCGGCTTCGGCAAGTCGCGCGCCAAGCAGCTTTCCAAGGATATGCCCAAGACCACCTTCACCGACGTCGCTGGCGTCGATGAGGCGGTCGAGGAGCTCTACGAGATCAAAGACTTCCTGCAAAACCCCGCGCGCTATCAGGCGCTGGGCGCCAAGATTCCCAAGGGCGTGCTGCTCTACGGGCCGCCCGGCACCGGCAAGACCCTGTTGGCCCGCGCGGTCGCCGGTGAAGCCGGGGTGCCGTTTTTCACCATCTCGGGATCCGACTTCGTCGAGATGTTCGTCGGTGTGGGGGCCTCGCGGGTTCGTGACCTGTTCGACCAGGCCAAGCAGAACAGCCCGTGCATCATCTTCGTCGACGAGATCGACGCGGTGGGCCGCCAGCGCGGCGCCGGGCTGGGCGGCGGCCACGACGAACGCGAGCAGACGCTCAACCAGTTGCTGGTGGAGATGGATGGGTTTGACCCGCGGGCCGGTGTCATCCTGATCGCAGCCACCAACCGGCCCGACATCCTGGACCCGGCGCTGCTGCGGCCGGGCCGCTTTGACCGCCAGATCCCGGTGTCCAACCCGGACTTAGCCGGCCGCAAGGCGATCCTGCAGGTGCATGCGAAGGGCAAGCCCATGGCGCCCGACGCCGACCTCGACGGGTTGGCCAAGCGTACCGTCGGCATGACCGGTGCCGATCTGGCCAACGTCATCAACGAAGCGGCACTGTTGACCGCCCGGGAGAACGGCACCGTCATCACCGGTGCAGCGTTGGAGGAGGCGGTAGACCGGGTGATCGGCGGTCCGCGCCGCAAGGGCCGGATCATCAGCGAGCTCGAAAAGAAGATCACCGCCTACCACGAGGGCGGGCACACGCTGGCGGCCTGGGCGATGCCCGACATCGAGCCGATCTACAAGGTGACGATCCTGGCCCGCGGCCGCACCGGCGGCCACGCGGTGGCCGTGCCGGAGGAAGACAAGGGATTGCGCACCCGCTCGGAGATGATCTCGCAGCTGGTGTTCGCAATGGGTGGTCGTGCCGCCGAGGAGCTGGTGTTTCGCGAGCCGACGACGGGGGCGGTGTCTGACATCGAGAAGGCCACCCAGGTCGCTCGCGCGATGGTCACCGAGTTCGGGATGAGTTCGCGGCTGGGCGCGGTCAAATACGGCACCGAACACGGCGACCCGTTCCTGGGCCGCACGATGGGTACCCAGCCGGACTACTCGCACGAAGTGGCCCGCGAAATCGACGAGGAGATCCGCAAGCTCATCGAAGCTGCGCACACCGAGGCCTGGGAGATCCTCACCGAGTACCGCGACGTGCTGGACATCCTGGCCGGCGAACTGCTCGAAAAGGAAACCCTGCACCGTGCCGAGTTGGAGGCAATCTTCGCCGACGTTGAAAAGCGACCGCGGCTGACCATGTTCGACGACTTCGGGGGCCGTATCCCGTCGGACAAGCCGCCGATCAAGACCCCCGGCGAGCTGGCGATCGAGCGCGGTGAACCGTGGCCCAAACCCGCCCCCGAGCCTGCGTTCAAGGCCGCCATCGCCCAAGCGACCGCGGAGGCGGCGAGCACTGAGGGTGATCGGGGCACCAACGGCGCCAACGGGTCGCACGCGGTGCCGGCCGGCTACGGTCCCAATGCTGGTGCCAACCCTGCTGTTCCGCAAAGCCACACCCAGCCCGACTACGGCGCACCGGCCGGATGGCGCGCTCCGGGATGGCCACCGCCGCCGCAGCCGCCGGGCTACTGGTATCCGCCGCCGGCGCCCGCACAGCCGCCGGCGTACTGGCCGCCGCCCCCGCCGCAGCCTCACTACGCGGGTCAGCAGGGCCAACCGTATCCGCCGTACGAGCCGCATCAGCAGCCTGGTAAACCAGCATCAGGGGCCGGCTCGTCGCCCGACCAGCAAGCCGGAGATGGCGGCCGATCCGATCCGCCAGCGCACGGTTGAGACTACGGAGGCTTCATGGTGCAGCCGAATTCCCGCATGGCCATCCTGCGTACACCGGTGTTCGACCAGGCACGCGCTGAGGCCGCGGTCCGGGAGCTGCTGCTCGCGGTTGGTGAGGATCCGGACCGCCACGGCCTCGAGGACACTCCGGCGCGGGTCGCTCGCGCCTACCGGGAAATGTTCGCCGGGCTCTACACCGACCCCGACACCGTGCTCAACACCACCTTCGACGAGCAGCACGACGAACTGGTGATGGTCAAAGAGATCCCGTTGTACTCCGTTTGCGAGCACCATCTGGTGTCTTTCCACGGTGTTGCCCATGTCGGCTACATCCCCGGGAACGACGGCCGGGTGACGGGCCTGTCCAAAATCGCCCGGCTGGTCGACCTGTATGCCAAGCGCCCGCAGGTGCAGGAACGGCTTACCTCCCAGGTCGCCGATGCGCTGATGCGCAAACTCGATCCGCGCGGCGTCATCGTGGTGATCGAGGCCGAGCATCTGTGCATGGCGATGCGGGGTGTGCGCAAGCCTGGCGCAGTCACCACCACCTCGGCGGTGCGCGGTCTGTTCAAGACCAACCAGGCATCTCGGGCCGAGGCGCTCGAACTGATCTTGCGCAAGTGACTACGACACGTGTCCGGGTCGTTGGGGTGGTGAACGTCACCGACGACTCGTTCTCGGATGGCGGACGCTACTTGGACGCTGACAGTGCGGTCCGGCACGGATTGGCCATGGCCGCCGAGGGTGCGGCGATCATCGACGTCGGCGGCGAATCGACCCGGCCCGGTGCCGTCCGTGTTGAGCCGCGTGTCGAAATCGGTCGCGTGGTTCCTGTCGTCAAAGCTCTTGCAGCAGAAGGTATTACGGTCAGCATCGATACTATGCACGCGGGTGTAGCGCGGGCTGCGCTGGACAGTGGTGCCCAGGTCGTCAACGACGTGTCCGGCGGGCGGGCCGATCCGCACATGGCGCCGCTGCTGGCCGAGGCCGGCGTGCCGTGGGTGCTGATGCACTGGCGATCGGTGGCGGCCGACCATCCGCACCAGGTGCCGCAGTATCGCGATGTAGTGGCCGAGGTGCGTGCCGAGCTGCTCGCCTGCGCCGACGGGGCAATGACCGCAGGCGTCGACGCGGCCAAGCTGATCATCGACCCGGGCCTGGGGTTTGCCAAGACCGGCCAACATAATTGGGCGTTGCTGCACGCGCTGCCCCAGCTGGTCTCGACTGGATTCCCGGTACTGGTGGGAGCGTCCCGCAAACAGTTTCTCGGCACGCTGCTGGCTGGTCCCGACGGCGCGCCGCGACCGCCGGCCGGACGCGAGACGGCCACCGCGGTGATCTCAGCGTTGGCCGCGCTGCATGGCGTGTGGGGTGTGCGGGTGCACGACGTCCGGGCCTCGGTCGATGCGCTCAAGGTCGTGGAGGCTTGGACCGATGGCTGATCGAATCGAGTTGCGCGGTTTGACGATTCACGGTCGGCACGGGGTCTTCGACTTCGAGCGCGCCGACGGACAGGATTTCGTGGTCGACATCACCGTCTGGATCGACCTGCTCGACGCCGCCGCCAGCGACGACCTGGCCCACACCTATAACTACGCAACGCTGGCCCAGCGGGCCGCCGATATTGTCGCCGGCCCGGCTCGCAACCTCATCGAAACAGTCGCAGCGGAGATCGCCGACGACATCATGAACGACGATCGTGTGCACGCCGCCGAAGTGACGGTGCACAAACCGCAGGCGCCGATCCGGCAGGCCTTCGCCGACGTGGCGGTGGTGGCGCGGCGGTCGCGGCGCGGCGGTCGCGGTGCGGTGATCCCGGCCGAGGAGCGGCGCCTATGACCCGCGTCGTGCTGTCGATCGGTTCGAATCTCGGTGACCGGCTGGCCCGGTTGCAGTTGGTACTGGATCGGCTCGGCGACGCCGTAGAGGCGGTTTCGCCGGTATACGAGACCGCGGCCTGGGGCGGCGTCGAGCAGGGGCCGTTCCTCAACGCGGTAGTGATCGCCGACGACCCCACGCTGGATGGCTGTGGGTGGTTGCGTTTAGCTCAGGACATGGAAAAGGCAGCCGATCGGGTGCGCGGCGAGCGGTGGGGCCCACGGACCCTAGACGTTGACCTGATTGCCTGCTACCGCGACGGCGCCGAACTGTTCTGCCGCGACCCCGGGCTGTCGCTGCCCCACCCGCTGGCTCATCTGCGGGCTTTCGTTATGGTGCCGTGGCTGGCCGCCGACCCGAATGCAGCGCTGACCGTGGCAGGAGAGCGACGAGCCGTCAGCGCGCTGCTGGCCGATCTGGATCCGGCGGATCGCGCCGGCGTACGAATGACCGATTTGGTGCTCCGCCATCACCGTCGGGACGCTGATGGGGCCGACCCGCAAACGTGACCTGACCGCCGCAGTGATCGGCGCGGCGGCGGTCGGCTATCTGCTGGTGGCGCAGCTGTACCGGTGGTTTCCGCCGATCACGGTGTGGACGGGGCTGCCGCTGTTCGGCATCGCCGTGGCGGAGGCGATGTGGGCCCGTTATGTGCGGACCAAAATCAACGACGGCGAGATTGGCGACGGACCGGGCTGGCTGCACCCGCTCGCGGTGGCCCGCAGCCTGCTGGTCGCCAAGGCGTCGGCCTGGGTGGGCGCGCTGGTGCTGGGGTGGTGGGTCGCAGTCCTGGTGTACCTGCTGCCGCGGCGGTCGTGGCTTCGAGTCGCCGGCGAGGACACCGTCGGCACGGCGGTGGCGGCCATCAGCGCGCTGGCTATGCTCGCTGCCGCGCTGTGGCTGCAGCATTGCTGCAAGTCGCCTCAGGATCCGACTGAGCACGCCCAGAGCACCAGAAATTAGGTCACCTGGCGGCGACAACTGGTGCAGCTGAGAATCGCCGCAGTGCAGCGACACGCGCAGTGACCTCGGGCCGGTACAGTTCAGGCCATGACCGTTCTGTCCCGCGGCGCCCGGGTCCGGCGCGGCGGCCGCAGGCCGGGTTGGCTGTTGTTGACGACGTTGCTGGTGCTGGCCATCGCGGCCAGTTCCGCATTAGTTTTCACCAACCGGGTGGAGCTTCTCAAACTCGCCGTGATCCTGGCGTTGTGGGCCGCCATCGGTGCGGCGTTCGTGTCGGTGATCTACCGCCGGCAAAGCGATTGGGATCAGGCCCGGGTGCGCGACCTCAAGCTGGTCTACGACTTGCAGCTGGATCGCGAAATCTCGGCCCGCCGCGAGTACGAACTGACCGTGGAATCGCAGCTGCGCCGCGAGCTGGCCTCGGAGCTGAGCGCCCAGGCGGCCGATGAAGTGGCCGCGCTGCGGGCCGAGCTGGCGGCACTGCGCACCAACTTGGAGATTCTGTTCGATGCCGAACTCACCCAGCGACCGGCCCTGGAGTTCGACCGCGCGACCGTGCACAGCTACAGCGACTGGGACCGAGAAAGCGAGAGCCTGCGTGATCGGGTCAGTCGGGTCACCGCGGTGCGGGCCGAGGAAGCCAGCCGGGCCGACGACACCTCGATCATCGACGTGCCCGAGGAACCGCTCGTGCCGCCGTCACGTCCGGAAGGCTACTTCCAGCAGGCCCCGGACTCGCCGTTTCGCGGCGCCGCGGCGTACGAGTCTGCGCAGGCGCAGGCCGGTGCGCAGTGGCAGCACGATGACCGCCGGGTGGCGCAACACGAGCACCTGTCGCGGGCGCAGTGGGCGCCACCGGGACACCACGAACCTTGGGCTCAACAGCACGCCCGCCCAGCAGAGCGGCAATCCGAACCCCAGCCAGCCGCACCGTCGCAGTACCAGCGGTCATCGTGGGCCAAGCCCGACGAGCGGCCCCGGCATCAGCCGCTGTGGGTGCCGCCCGGGGTGGCGGCTAGCGACTCTGTTTCCAAAGCAACCGACAACTACGCCGCGGCCGGCGACCGTGCCACCCTCGGTAGCGAGCCGAAGCTGGCTGCGCCGCCACCGGCTGAGCGGCCGGGCCGGCATTCCGTCCCGGCCGAGCCCGTGGGGGAGGCTGTTCGCCGAGCCGAGGCCCGTCATTCCGCGGGGGAGTCCTCGCCGCCGGAGTCGGCGATCGCGCCACCGGCGCCACCGGCAGCCCGGCACCGTAGCGCCGACAGCTCCGCGGATCCCCATGCGCAGCACACCGGCGGCCAGTCGGTCGCCGAGCTGCTGGCGCGGCTGCAAGCCAGTCCGACCGGAGGCGGTCGACGGCGACGCCACGCCCAGTGAGCAACTGCTTCGCGCCCGGCACGGTCGCCGCGGTAATGTCGCCGCGGTAATGTCGTCGTGACCGTCCGGTACCCGCAGCGCGGGACTGGAACGAACTAAGGAACTTGCGAGGGTCGTCTGCGATGGTGCAGTTCGACGGGCTGCGCCCGGCCCGGCTGAAGGTGGGCATCATCTCCGCCGGCCGGGTCGGTACCGCCCTGGGAGCCGCCCTGGAGCGGGTCGACCATGTCGTGGTGGCCTGCAGCGCCGGATCCCGGGCCTCGCGGCAGCGGGTGCAGCGCCGACTGCCCGACACGCCGGTATTTCCGGTCCCGGAGGTTGCCGCCAGCGCTGAACTGCTGCTGTTGGCCGTGCCGGACACCGAATTGCCGGGGCTGGTCGCTGGGCTGGCCGCCACCGGGGCGGTGCGGCCGGGGACTATCGTCGCGCACACGTCGGGCGTCAACGGTATCGATGTGCTGGCACCGCTGGCGGGCCGGGACTGCATAGTGCTGGCCATTCACCCCGCGATGACGTTCACCGGTTCCGACGAGGACGTCACCCGCCTGGCCGATACTTGTTTTGGGATCACCGCCGCTGACGACGTCGGCTACGCGATTGCACAGTCATTGGTGTTGGAGATCGGCGGTGAGCCATTCCGGGTCACCGAAGACGCTCGCAGGCTCTACCACGCCGCGCTGTCGCACGCCGGTAACCACCTCGTCACGCTGCTCGGTGACGCGTTGGACGCCCTCCGTGTGGCCTTGTCGGGTCAGGAGCTGCTCGGCCAGCAGCTGGTCGACAACCATCCCGGCGGCCTCGCCGAACGCATCGTCGGGCCGCTGGCGCGGGCGGCGCTGGAGAACACCTTGCAACGCGGGCAGTCTGCACTCACCGGTCCGGTGGCCCGCGGTGACACGGACACGCTCGGCGGGCACCTGGCTGCGCTGAGGGCGGTCGATGCGCAGCTGGCCGAGGCCTACCGGGTGAACGCGCTGCGCACCGCCCAGCGCGCCCACGCGCCCGACGGCGTGATGGAGGTACTGGCGCGGTGATCGGCGTCGGGAAGCCCACGTTCAGGGCGGGTGAGCTCAACGTGTACTCGGCGCCGCGCGATGTCGCCGACGTCAGCCGTGCGCTGGGCCAAACCGGGCGTCGGGTGATGCTGGTGCCTACCATGGGCGCGTTGCACGAGGGGCACCTGGCCCTGGTGCGTGCGGCCAAACGGGTACCCGGCTCGGTGGTCGTGGTGTCGATCTTCGTCAACCCGCTGCAGTTCGGTGCTGACGAAGACCTCGACTCCTACCCCCGCGACATTGACGCCGACCTCGGGTTACTGCGCCAGGCAGGTGTCGACATTGCTTTCACGCCGACCGAAGCGGCGATGTATCCGCGCGGCCTGCGCACCGCGGTGCGTCCTGGTCCGTTGGGGTCCGAGCTCGAAGGCGCCGCCCGCCCAAGCCATTTCGCCGGCATGCTGACGGTCGTGCTGAAACTACTGCAGACCGTGCGTCCCGAACGGGTGTTTTTCGGCGAGAAGGATTATCAGCAGCTGGTGTTGGTGCGGCAGATGGTCGCCGACTTCGACGTCGACGTGCAGGTAGTCGGTGTGCCGATCGTGCGCGAAAACGACGGGCTGGCAATGTCGTCCCGTAACCGATATCTAGAGCCGGCGCAGCGCGAATTGGCCGCAACGTTGTCAGCGGCTCTGTTGGCCGGTATGCACGCCGCTCCGGCCGGCGCGGACGCCGCCCTGGCGGCCGCCCGGGCCGTGCTGTCGCATGCGCCCGCGATTGACGTGGACTACCTGCAAGTGCGCGATCCGGACCTCGGACCGGCACCGGCCAAGGGTCCCGGCCGGCTACTAATCGCGGCCCGAGTGGGCACGACCAGACTCCTCGACAACATCGCCATAGAAATCGGGACCACCCTCGGCGTCGATACCGACGTACCTGCCGGATAACACAACACCCTGGAGAGAACATGTTGCGGACAATGCTCAAGTCGAAGATTCACCGTGCAACCGTCACACAGGCGGATTTGCACTACGTCGGTTCGGTGACCATCGACGCCGATCTGATGGATGCCGCCGACTTGCTCGAGGGCGAGCAGGTAACCATTGTCGACATCGACAACGGCTCCCGGCTTGTCACCTACGCGATCACCGGGGAGCGAGGCAGTGGCATCATCGGAATCAACGGTGCTGCAGCGCATTTGGTTCGTCCAGGTGATCTGGTGATCCTGATAGGCTATGCGACGATGGATGACTCCGAGGCTCGCAGCTACCGACCGCGGATCGTCTTCGTCGACGCCGACAACCGGCCCGTCGACATCGGCGGCGATCCGGCCTTCGTACCCGGCTTGGATATTCCTGAAGCCGCCGAGCTACTTTCCCCGCGGTAGCCGTGCTGCTCGCGATCGACGTCCGCAACACCCACACTGTCGTCGGGTTGCTTACCGGCTCCAAAGAGCAGGCGAAAGTGGCGCAGCAGTGGCGGATACGCACCGAAGCCGAAGTCACCGCCGACGAACTCGCACTGACTATCGACGGCCTGATCGGTGACGATTCCGAGCGGCTCACCGGCGCTGCCGCGCTTTCCACCGTTCCGTCGGTGTTGCACGAGGTGCGACTCATGCTCGAGCAGTACTGGCCCGCGGTACCGCATGTTCTGATCGAGCCCGGGATACGCACCGGAATCCCATTACTGGTCGACAACCCGAAAGAGGTGGGCGCCGACCGGATCGTGAACTGCCTGGCTGCCTTTCACAAATTCGGAACCGCGGCAATCGTGATCGACTTCGGTTCGTCGATCTGCGTCGACGTGGTGTCGGCCAAAGGTGAATTTCTCGGTGGAGCCATCGCGCCCGGCGTGCAGGTGTCCTCAGACGCCGCCGCGGCGCGATCGGCGGCGTTGCGCCGTGTCGAACTGGCCCGGCCCCGCTCCGTGGTCGGCAAGAACACCGTCGAGTGCATGCAAGCCGGCGCCGTGTTCGGGTTTGCCGGACTGGTCGACGGTTTGGTGCAACGGATCCGCGACGATGTGGACGGCTTCGGCCGCGACGACGTCACGGTGGTGGCGACCGGTCACACCGCGCCGTTGCTGTTGGCGGAACTGGACTGCGTCGACCACTACGACCAGCACCTGACCTTGCACGGGCTGCGGCTGGTGTTCGAACGTAACCGGGACAACCAGCGCGGCCGGCTCAAGACCGCACACTGAAGTCCCCGACCGCATCGGCACCGACGCGTGCGGGCGCTCATCTAAGCTGGCTGGTCGTGAGCAGCGCCGACGCCGATATCCCCGAGCAGTTCCGGATCCGCCGGGAAAAGCGCAGTCGACTGTTGGCGCAGGGCCGCGACCCCTATCCGGTCGTTGTCCACCGTACCCACACGTTTGCCGAGATCCGGGCCGACTACTGCGACCTGCCGGCGGACTCGAGCACCGGCGAGATTGTCGGCGTAGCCGGCCGGGTTATCTTCATGCGCAATTCGGGCAAATTGTGCTTCGCGACACTTCAGGACGGCGACGGCACCCGATTACAGGTCATGATCAGCCTGGCAGGGGTGGGGCAGGAGGCGCTTGACGCGTGGAAGGCCGACGTCGATATCGGTGACATCGTCAGTGTGCACGGCGAGGTGATCAGCTCGCGTCGCGGCGAGTTGTCGGTGCTCGGCGACTCCTGGCAGATGGCGTCGAAGGCATTACGGCCGCTGCCGGTCGCGCATCGGGACATGAACGAGGAATCGCGGGTGCGGCAACGTTACATCGACCTGATCGTCCGGCCGCAGGCCCGCGCGGTGGCCCGCCAGCGCATCGCCGTCGTCCGCACCATACGGGCGGCGCTGGAGCAGCGCGGATTTGTTGAAGTCGAGACGCCGATGTTGCAGACCGTGCCCGGCGGTGCGGCAGCCCGGCCTTTCAGCACCTACTCCAACGCCTTCGACATTGATCTCTACCTGCGTATCGCCCCGGAACTGTTCCTGAAGCGCTGCGTCGTCGGTGGGTTTGACAAGGTCTTCGAACTTAATCGCGTGTTCCGAAACGAAGGCGCCGATTCCACGCATTCGCCGGAATTTTCCATGCTGGAGACCTACCAGGCCTACGGAACGTACGACGATTCGGCGGTGGTCACCCGCGAGCTTATTCAACAGGTGGCTGATGAGGTGATCGGTACGCGACAACTCCCCCTGCCCGACGGCAGCGTCTACGACATCGACGGAGAATGGCCCTCGATTGGAATGTATCCATCGCTATCAGACGCGCTCGGCGAGGAGATTACGCCTGGCACGCCGGCCGAGCGATTGCGCGCAATCGCCGGCGCGCTCGGCGTCGAGATAGCGACCGACCGCGGTTATGGCCACGGCAAACTGGTCGAGATACTGTGGGAGCACACCGTCGGCGCGGGGCTGAGCGCGCCGACGTTTGTGCGGGACTTTCCCGTGCAAACAACGCCGTTGACCCGGCAACACCGTAGCATCGCCGGTGTCACCGAAAAATGGGATCTCTATCTGCGCGGGGTTGAACTCGCCACGGGATACTCCGAATTGGTCGACCCGGTGGTGCAGCGGGAGAGATTCGAGGCCCAGGCCCGCGCGGCATCGGCCGGCGACGACGAGGCGATGGCGATCGACGAGGATTTTTTGACCGCGTTGGAGTATGCGATGCCGCCGTGCACGGGAACCGGAATGGGTGTCGATCGGTTGTTGATGGCGTTGACTGGCCTGTCAATTAGGGAGACAGTTTTGTTCCCGATTGTTCGCCCGCACGGCCACTGAAGTGCATGGTGGTTACCGTATTGAATACCGCGCGTTCTTATGGCAGATTAGTGCCGGGGAGTTCAATCCAACCAGCACTCTAAGTGCCCGGAAAGAAGTTGAGGGTGCGCCAATGGCGAAGAAGGTTACCGTCACCTTGGTCGATGATTTCGACGGTGAAGGCGCTGCCGACGAAACGGTCGAATTCGGCCTCGACGGCGTGACCTATGAGATTGATCTTTCGACCAAGAATGCCACGAAACTGCGCAACGACCTGAAGCCGTGGGTCGAGGCCGCTCGCCGGGTCGGCGGCCGTCGGCGTGGACGTTCAAGCACGGCCCGCGGCCGCGGCGCCATTGATCGCGAGCAGAGCGCGGCGATCCGCGAATGGGCACGTCGCAACGGACACAATGTCTCTACCCGGGGACGTATCCCCGCCGACATCATCGACGCATTCCACGCCGCGACCTGACATCTCCAGTTAGTTTCGCTGGTGGCGAACTGATCGCCCGCCAGCGCGGGAAACGATCGCGAGATTTTCCGCGTTGCTCTTGTTACGGCTGCGCAGTGGTCGGAGGTGTGCTGCGGTAACGACCGCACGGTAGGAACCCCGGCCAGCCGACCATTACAGTGGACGGCAGGTACGCGATGTCGTCCGGTGTGCCGATGGTGAGGGAGAGCAGGTAACCACCGATGTTTGAGAGATTTACCGACCGTGCCCGCAGGGTCGTCGTCCTGGCGCAAGAAGAGGCCCGGATGCTCAACCACAACTACATCGGGACCGAGCACATACTTTTGGGACTGATCCACGAGGGCGAGGGTGTCGCGGCCAAGTCACTGGAATCGCTGGGAATCTCTCTCGAGGGCGTCCGCAGCCAGGTGGAGGAGATCATCGGCCAGGGCCAGCAAGCGCCGTCGGGGCATATCCCGTTCACTCCGCGGGCTAAGAAGGTCCTCGAGCTAAGCCTGCGCGAGGCGTTGCAGCTCGGTCACAACTACATCGGCACCGAGCACATTCTGCTCGGCTTGATCCGAGAAGGCGAGGGCGTCGCCGCTCAGGTGCTGGTCAAGCTTGGTGCTGAGCTCACCCGGGTGCGTCAGCAGGTGATCCAGCTGCTCTCTGGCTATCAGGGCAAAGAGACCGCCGAGGCCGGAACCGGAGGACGTGGCGGCGAGTCGGGCAGCCCGTCGACCTCGTTGGTGCTCGACCAGTTCGGCCGCAACCTGACGGCAGCCGCGATAGAGGGCAAGCTCGACCCGGTCATCGGTCGGGAGAAGGAAATCGAGCGGGTCATGCAGGTGCTCTCGCGGCGCACCAAGAACAACCCGGTGCTGATCGGTGAGCCCGGCGTCGGCAAGACCGCGGTCGTCGAGGGCCTGGCGCAGGCCATCGTGCATGGTGAGGTGCCCGAGACGCTCAAGGACAAGCAGCTCTACACGCTGGATCTGGGATCCCTGGTGGCCGGCTCACGCTACCGCGGCGACTTCGAAGAACGCCTGAAAAAGGTGCTCAAGGAGATCAACACCCGCGGCGACATCATCCTGTTCATCGACGAGCTGCACACCCTGGTCGGCGCGGGTGCCGCCGAGGGAGCGATCGACGCAGCGTCGATCCTCAAACCAAAGCTGGCTCGCGGTGAACTTCAAACCATCGGCGCCACCACCCTCGACGAGTACCGCAAGTACATCGAAAAGGACGCCGCACTGGAACGCCGCTTCCAGCCGGTGCAGGTCGGCGAGCCGACCGTCGAGCACACCATCGAGATCCTCAAGGGCCTGCGCGACCGCTACGAGGCGCACCATCGGGTGTCGATCACGGACTCGGCCATGGTGGCCGCCGCTACGCTGGCCGACCGCTACATCAACGACCGGTACCTGCCCGACAAGGCCATCGACCTGATCGACGAGGCCGGGGCGCGGATGCGGATCCGCCGGATGACCGCGCCGCCCGACCTGCGCGAGTTCGACGAAAAGATCGCCGAGGCGCGCCGCGAGAAGGAGTCCGCGATCGACGCTCAGGACTTCGAAAAGGCGGCCAGCCTGCGCGACCGGGAAAAGCAACTGGTCGCTCAGCGCGCGGAGCGGGAAAAGCAGTGGCGCTCAGGCGATCTTGATGTGGTCGCAGAAGTCGATGACGAACAGATCGCCGAGGTGCTCGGTAACTGGACCGGGATCCCGGTGTTCAAGCTCACAGAGGCCGAGACCACCCGGCTGCTGCGCATGGAAGAGGAGCTGCACAAGCGGATCATCGGGCAAGAGGATGCCGTCCGGGCTGTTTCCAAGGCCATCCGTCGTACCCGCGCGGGACTCAAGGATCCCAAGCGTCCGTCCGGTTCGTTCATCTTCGCCGGACCCTCCGGCGTCGGTAAGACCGAACTGTCCAAGGCGCTGGCCAACTTCCTGTTCGGCGACGACGACGCGCTCATCCAGATCGACATGGGCGAGTTCCACGACCGCTTCACCGCATCGCGGCTGTTCGGCGCGCCGCCCGGATACGTCGGCTACGAGGAGGGCGGCCAGCTCACCGAGAAGGTGCGGCGCAAACCGTTCTCGGTGGTGCTGTTCGACGAGATCGAAAAGGCGCACCAGGAGATCTACAACAGCCTGCTGCAGGTGCTCGAGGATGGCCGACTCACCGACGGACAGGGCCGCACGGTCGACTTCAAGAACACCGTGCTGATTTTCACCTCGAACCTGGGCACCGCCGACATCTCCAAGGCGGTCGGCCTGGGGTTCACCCAGGGCGGCGGCGAGAATGACTACGAGCGGATGAAGCAGAAGGTCAACGACGAGCTGAAGAAACACTTCCGCCCGGAGTTCCTCAACCGCATCGACGACATCATCGTCTTCCACCAGCTGACGCACGACGAGATCATCCGGATGGTCGACCTGATGATCAACCGGGTGCAAACACAGCTCAAAAGTAAGGATATGGCGCTGGAGCTGACCGACAAGGCCAAAGCGCTGTTGGCCAAGCGCGGCTTCGACCCGGTGCTCGGTGCCCGTCCGCTGCGGCGCACCATCCAGCGCGAAATCGAGGACGCGTTGAGCGAGAAGATCCTCTTCGAGGAGGTCGGAGCGGGTCAGATCGTCACGGTCGACGTGGACAACTGGGACGGTGAAGGGCCCTCCGACGAGGCCGTGTTCACCTTCACCGGAACCCGCAAGCCGGCCGAGCCGGTCGAGTCGGGTTTGGCCCGTGCCGGCGCCCACAGTGCAGGTGGCCCGACGGCTCAGTAAACCCTGAGCCGTGGCCGCTCGCGCATTAGCGGGTGGGCAGCAGGGCGAAGACCTGCTTGGCGATCTGCAACATCCACCCGGTCACGCGGGGGCCGTGATCGCGCGGCCAGTTCAGCTGGAAGCTGACCACCCACGGTTGTCCCGTCTTGTCGACGGCATACCAGCTGAACGTCAGGTCTCCGGGCAGGCCACCGGCCTTCGCGCCGAGGTAAGGCCATTGCTGCCGGTCCAGGTCGAGACCCGGCACCGCGGCTAGAATCTGTTTGACCGCAACTGCCTTACCGACGGCGCCCGCTTGCAGCGCTGCGTGCACGCGGCAGACGTCCTCGGCACTGCCGTACCATTCTGCACCGAAATCCGATGCCGGGCTGTGAGTTCGAGCCGGATCTGGTTGGTAGGGGCGGGAATCCACCTGCTGCAATAACTCCGCACGGACCTGCGGGGTCGCCCGCCTCCATTGCTCACGCAGGTCGGGCTGCCCCCACGCGACCGAGAACAACTCGTACATCGTCGGGAACGGTGTCATGGCGGCCGGATCGTGATGGCCAGTTGCGGCCAGGGCTTGTTCGACGGCATGTGTGCCTACCTTTGCGATCAGCAGGTCGGTGGCCATGTTGTCGCTGGTGGCAATCATCTTTTCGGCGGCGGTTCGAACTGAAATCGTAGCGCCGGGCCGCAGATCCATGCCGGAACCGACAGCCAGGCTTTTGTCGGTGACGGTCAGCTGGTCGTCCCAGGTCATCGTCTGCGCCTTGACCGCCGCAGCCACCGCGTAGAGCACGTACAGTTTGAATATCGAGGCCAGCGGCAATGACCGCGCGGTGTTGGTGCCCGCCAGCCGATGGCAGTGCCCGTCGTCGACCCTGGCGACCTGCCACGAATAGCGGGCGCCGGTCTTGCTCAATGTGGCATCGACGTCATCCCAGGAGGTGATGGGCGGCGTCTGGGTGGTGACGTCGAACCCGTCCACCAAGGTGGCGTCGTCGGTGTGGATCCGGATGGATTGTCGGGCGCCGAAGGACGTGACGAGATGCAGGGTGGCCGCGCCGGCGCTGAGGTCCACATCACTGAGCGTGAATGGACGGTCCCACCACAACTCTTCCATCGTGCTCTCGACTCGCGCGGCCAAGTCGGGCGCGGCAAGCGTGCGCACTCCGATCGGACCGATCGGCCAGTCCGAGTTGAGCATGTCGAGGGTCTGCTGGGCCCGCAGCCCAGGTGGAGTCCGGATGTCGATCCGCACCCCGGTGTTGTCAGCCGCGTTTGCCGACGGAGCCCGCGGCGGCGCGCAGCCGCAGCCCACGACGGCGATCAGCGTGGCCGCGGCAGCCACTACCGTCGCCGGGTGTGGCACCCGGCGCGGGCTACGCCTTCGAGCCGGCGCCGGCAACGTCTAACACAACCTCGAACTCCAGCAGCGACGCACCGGTCGCCACCGGGTTGGCCCGGTGTCCCGCGTGGGCTTCGATGGCGGGCCCCGATGCCCACGCTTGAAAGGCTTCCTCAGACTCCCACTGTGTCACCACGAAATAGCGGTCTTCACCCTTGACCGGACGAAGCAGCTGAAAACCTAGAAAACCGGGGGAGTTCTCGACCGCGTGCGCGCGATGGGCGAATCGCTTCTCCAGTTCGGGTCCGGCGCCAGGCGGCACCTCGATTGCGTTGATCTTCACCACTGGCATGCCGTCAGGTTACCGTGCCCCTTGTGGCCGCCGAACTGTTAACCCCGCGCGGCGGACGGGGAGAGCCGGTGGTGTTGGTGCATGGTCTGATGGGCCGGGGCAGCACCTGGTCGCGTCAGCTGCCGTGGCTGATCCGGCTGGGCGCGGTGTACACCTACGACGCACCATGGCATCGCGGCCGCGACGTGGCCGACCCGTACCCGATCAGCACCGAGCGGTTCGTGACCGACCTGGGCGACGCGGTGGCCGCGCTGGGCAGGCCCGTCCGACTGGTTGGCCATTCGATGGGTGCCCTGCACTCATGGTGCCTGGCGGCCGAGCGTCCCGATTTGGTCTCGGCGCTGGTCGTCGAGGACATGGCGCCGGATTTCCGCGGACGCACCACCGGGCCGTGGGAGCCGTGGCTGCACGAGCTGCCGGTCGAATTCGACTCTGCCGAGCAGGTGATCGCCGAATTCGGGGAGATTGCCGGACGGTATTTTATGGATGCCTTCGACCGCACCGCAACCGGCTGGCGGTTGCATGGCCACACCTCACGTTGGATAGAGATTGCCGCGGAGTGGGGCACCCGAGACTACTGGGCGCAGTGGCGGGCGGTGCGCTCGCCGACGCTGCTCATCGAGGCCGGCAACTCGGTCACACCCGCCGGCCAGATGCGCACGATGAGCGAAACAGGCTATCGAACAAGGTATTTGCGTGTTTCGGAGGCGGGCCACTTGGTTCACGACGAGACGCCTGAAGCCTACCGACAAGCGGTCGGATCCTTCTTGGCGACGTCTTAATTCTCTTCCCCGGCCAGCGTGAACAGTCCGTCAACTGTCCGTGTCACCAGTCCGTCGGCGAGCAGGGAATCCAGCGCCCGATCGCGCTGGGCGTTGTTCATCAGCCAAGCCACGTCGAGCTGGGCACGGTTGACCGGAAAGTCACTGGTGCGCAACACATCCAGCAGCAAACCGCGAACCTGACGATCGGTCCCGGCGTAGCGCTGCGGGCGACGCGCAGGGCGGTCGTCGGCAGGGTAACCGGCCTGACGCCAGTGGCATGCGCTGAGCGGACACAATCCGCAACCCGGGTTGCGCGCGGTGCACACTGTCGCGCCCAGCTCCATCAGCGCGGCCGAAAACTTCGGTGCCATATCGCTTTCAGGTAACAACGCCGCAACGTCAGCGTGGTCGCGGGCCGCTGACGGCATCCCGGCGCCGGCGCGGCCATGCACGGCGCGGGCCACCACCCGCCGGACATTGGTATCCACTACCGGCACCGCTTGACCGTAGGCAAAGCACGCCACCGCGCGCGCGGTGTAGGCACCGACACCGGGAAGCGTCAGCAGGATCTCGACGTCGTCGGGAACCACGTCGGCGTGGTCGCGGGCGATCACGGTGGCGCACTCGTGCAGGCGTTTCGCCCGCCGCGGGTAGCCCAGTTTGCCCCAGGCGCGCAGCACGTCGGCCGGGCTGGCCGCCGCGGTCGCCGACGCGGTCGGCCAGCGCTGCACCCACTCGCTCCAGAGCGGAAGCACCCGGGCCACCGGCGTCTGCTGCAGCATGAACTCGCTGACCAGGATCTGCCAGGCGGTTACCCCGGGCTGACGCCAGGGCAAGTCGCGACGCACCCTGTCGTACCAGTCCAGCAGGTCGGCGGCCGGAATATTCATCGGTGGGTGCGGCACAATGTGCGCCATGCCCAGTAGCAATCCGCTAACCGCGTGGAAGACACTCAAACAGGGTAACGAGCGGTTCGTGGCCGGCAAGCCCGAGCACCCCAGCCAAAGTGTCGAGCATCGGGCCAGCCTGGTCGAGGCGCAAAAGCCGACCGCCGTGGTGTTCGGCTGCGGGGACAGCCGGGTGGCCGCCGAGATCATCTTTGACCAGGGGCTGGGCGACATGTTCGTGGTCAGAACGGCCGGGCACGTCATCGACTCGGCGGTGCTGGGCTCGATCGATTTCGCGGTGAGCGTGCTCGACGTGCCGCTGATCGTGGTCCTGGGCCACGACAGCTGCGGTGCGGTGAAGGCGACCCTGGCCGCTCTCGACGAGGGCGTACTGCCCGGCGGGCACGTGCGCGACCTGGTCGAGCGGGTGACCCCGTCGATCCTGCTGGGCCGCCGCGAAGGGTTGACCAGGGTCGACGAATTCGAGGCGCGGCATGTGGTGGAGACCGGAGCGCAGCTGCTGGCCCGGTCATCGGCCATCGCCGAGCGGGTGGACGCGGGCAGCCTGGCGATCGTCGGGGTCGTCTATCACCTCGCCGATGGACGGGTGAAGTTGCTCAATCATATTGGCAACGTCGGCGACGAGGTATAGCTCGCCGCTGGACAACGGGTGTAATGCAGCCTGGACAGCTCGCCTCGCGACACGCCGAGTGGGGTCGCTCGTGTCGGCGTGACCTGGGCTTACCGTGTGATCGTGCTGGATCTGGAACCGCATGGCCCGCTACCGCCGGAGATCTACTGGCGGCGCAGGGGACTGGCGCTGGGTATCGCGGTTGTGGTGATCGGGATCATCGTCGCGGCGGTCGTGGCTATCCGCAGCGGTAGTGCCGGCGCCAACATCACTGCTGCCGACAAGCCACGGGCCGCGCAGCAACCGTCGGCCGCCCCTGCGGCGGAGCCAGAGGTCAAGACGCCGGTGCAGCCGCCGGTCGCGCAGAACCAGGCCCCCGCCGAGACGCCGACCGCAGCGGTTCAACCGCCACCGGTGCTGAAGGAGGGTGACGACTGCCCGGACTCGACGCTGGCCGTCAAAGGGCTGACCAACCTGCCCCGCTACGTCATCGGGGACCAGCCTAAATTCACGATGGTCGTCACCAATATCGGGCTGGTGGCCTGCAAACGCGACGTCGGGGCGGCGGCGTTGGCGGCCTATGTCTATTCCCTGGACAACAAGCGGTTGTGGTCCAACCTGGACTGTGCGCCGTCCAACGAGACTCTGGTGAAGATGTTCGCGCCGGGCGAGCAGGTGGTCACTTCGGTGACCTGGACCGGGATGGGTTCTGCGCCGCATTGCCCGCTTCCGCGGCCGGCGATCGGGCCGGGCACCTACAACCTGGTCGTCCAGTTGGGCAATCTGCGGTCGGCACCGGTTCCGTTCATCCTGGCACCGCCCGCCGCGGCGCCGCCGGGGGCGCCGCCCGGTGTGGCGCCGCCGGCCGTCATGCCTGCCCCGGCGCCGCTCGGGCCGCCACCAGGTCCACCGGGCAACTGAACCTGTTGGGCCGATGCTTCCCCGCGACCGGGAGGCACCCGCGCCTCGGTGCCCGATGAACTCAGCTGAGGGGGTCGGCGATCGTTGACTCGGCCAGCTGCGACAGTCCCTCGCGCACATGTCGGGCCCATATCTCGCCGATGCCTTCTACCGACTGCAGGTCGCTGGCGCTGGCCGCTAGTAGCCCTTGCAGCGAGCCAAACTCGCGTACCAGCCGGTCCACGTGGGCGAACTGAAGGCGCGGGATGCCCGACATCGCCCGGTAGCCGCGGGCGCTCATTGCCGAATCCTGAGCCTCGGTCGTCGACGGATACCCGAAAACCCTTGCCAGCGCGGTGAAGTCAAGCAACTCGGTGTCCGACAGGGCGTCCAGCTCGTCGAGGATCGCCGTGATCTGCGCCTGGGACAGCGGGTCGGGATCGGCGTGGTAGTCACGCACGATCAGCTCCCGAGCGGTGTCGTTGCCGCCGAGTAGCTCCTCGAGCTGCAGCCGCAGTTGGCGTCCGTCGGTGCCCAGTTCGACCACGTCGTCGTCGATCACCAGACCGATCCGGCGGACCAACTCCAGCCGTTGCACCACTGTCATCACGTCGCGCAGCGTGACGAAGTCTTCGATCTCGGCCCGCGAGAGCTGCCGACTGACCTCATCGAGCCGCATTTTGTAGCGTTCCAACGTCGCGATGGCCTGGTTGGCCCGGGACAGGATGGTCGCCGAGTCAGCCAGCACGTGGCGCTCTCCGGCGACGTAGACGGTCACGAGGCTCATCGAGTGGCTCACCGAGATCACCGGGTAGCCGGTCTGGATGGCGGCCCGCTCTGCCGAGCGGTGCCGCGTGCCGGATTCTTCGGTCGGTATCGACGGGTCGGGAACCAGCTGCACGTTGGCGCGCAGGATGTGGCTGCCGTCGGTGGACAGCACCAGCGCCCCGTCCATTTTGGACAGCTCCCGCAGCCGGGTTGGCGCATACCGCACGTCCAGGGCGAAGCCGCCGTCGCAGATGGCCTCGACGCTCTCGTCGTAGCCGAGCACGATCAAGGCGCCGGTCCGTCCGCGCAGGATGCGCTCCAAGCCATCGCGCAACGCCGTACCGGGGGCCAGCCGCCCGACGGCCTCGCGCAGAGTCGTTCGCGTTGTCGGCACCGCGCCGTTGGTCCTTGCCTTGCCCGCAGTCATCATCGGCTATTCTGCTCCGCCGCGAGCGGCGCGAGCGGATGTGGTGAGGCTGACGTGTGGCTGCGATCGTGTGCGAGGGTGAGCATGTGCCGAAGCGCCGCGACCAGGGTGGCTGCTGGATACACCTGCAGACCCGACGGCACCGCGTCGCATCCGGGCGGAATCAGCGCGGTGGTGAACCCCTGGCGGGCGGCCTCGGCGAGCCGGCGTTGCATCCCGCAGACCCTCCGCAGATCGCCTGCCAGACCAACTTCGCCGATCACCACCGCGGTGGTCGGTAGCGGCAGATCGGCGTACGCGGAGGCCAGCGCGACCGCCACCGCCAGATCCGACGACGGATCGGTCAGCCGCATCCCGCCGACGGTGGACAAAAAGGTGTCGTTGACCGAGATCGGCATTCCGGCATGCTTTTCCAATACCGCGATGATCATCGCCGCGCGAGCGTGGTCGATGCCGCTGACCGCACGCCGCGGCCGCCCGTCGGGCGGGGTGGCCAGCAACGCCTGGACTTCACCGACCAGCGGCCGCTTACCGTCCAGCGTCACCGTGATCGCAGTGCCGGGAACCGGGCATGGCCGCTCATCCAAAAACAGCCCGGACGGGTCGGCGACATCGTCGATTCCACTCTCGTGCAGAAGAAAGCAGCCGACTTCGTCGCTGGCGCCGAAGCGGTTCTTGACGCTGCGCACCATGCGCAGCGCGGAATTACGGTCGCCCTCGAAATGCAGCACCACGTCGACGAGATGTTCGAGCGAACGCGGGCCGGCAATGGCTCCGTCCTTGGTGACATGGCCGACCAGGATCAGCGCGACACCGGTGGCCTTGGCCGCGGCGGTCAGCGCGGCGGTCACCGCGCGCACCTGTGTGACGCCGCCGGTGACTCCGTCGGCCTCGGTGGTGGACACGGTCTGTACCGAGTCCACCACGACGAGCGTGGGCCGCACCGCATCGATATGGCCGAGCAGCGCCTGCAGGTCAGAATCGGCAGCCAGGAAAAGCTCGTCGTGACTGCAGCCGGTCCGGTCGGCGCGCATCCTGATCTGGCCGCGGGACTCTTCGCCGGACGCGTACAGGGCCCGATGGCCGGATTGCGCCCACTGGTGGGCGACGCGCAGCAGCAACGTCGACTTGCCCACGCCGGGATCGCCCGCCAGCAACGTCACCGAGCCCGGCACCACCCCGCCGCCGAGCACCCGGTCGAACTCGCCTACTCCGGTCGGGCAATGACGGGTGCTGCATGGCTTGATGGAGCTGATCGGTACCGCCGGGCACGAAGGCGCCACCGCGCGCCGGCGACTGCCGGTGGCCGCGCTGAGCAGCGCCACCTCGTCGACCGTGCCCCAGGTGCCACACTCCGGGCAGCGACCGACCCACTTGGCGGTGACGTGATGGCATTGCGAACAGCGGTATCGCAAGCATGTCTTGGCCACGCCATGACCGTATCGGCAGGGTCTGACAGTCAGGGCTGCTTGGTCGGTGCTGAAATCGGCACCGCAACGCTGCCGCGTCCGGCTTTCTCGAAATCGAAGGTGAAGTTGTAGGTCAGGCCGTTGGTGATCGGCTTGTCCAAGGTCACCGTCGCTTTGGCGTTCTCGGCGGCCGCCACGGCGCCGGCCGCCTTGGTGTTCTGGTCGTCAGCGGTACCGACGAACAGGACACCGCCGGCCGGCACCCGGGAATTGCCGGACAGTGTCACCGAGCCGATGTCGGTGGTGACACCGACCAGTTTGTCGTCGTAGTCCGGTGACTGGTTGGCGACCACCATCACCAGTTCCACCTGGTGGCCCGGTCGCAGGAAGTCGCCGTTCTGCACGGCCTGGAGGTGGATGTTGCGCAGCGCCACGTTGTTGATCGTCGTCGCGGCGCCGTTGACGGCGGACTGCTCCTTGGCGGTCTGCGCGATCTGGCCGCTGCTGCAGCCGGTCAGTACGGCAGCACCCAGCAAGCCGCCGGCCGCCAGGGTGACGACGATGCGGGAGTGGCGGACATCGAAGCGGTGCACTCAAAGCCTCCTGGTCAGCCCCGTAGCGGCAGGGGATTCGATTACGCACAGTAGTAGGTCGCATCGGCGGGCGGAAGCGCAGGTCCCAACGCGGCGCAGTACCATCTGTACTGCCCCCGATAGGGCCGCACTACCGGTCCTGCCGGGACCCTGGCGGGTCTACCAAAAGGTCGGTCGCATGCATGAATTCGCCAGTCTGTCAACCCCAACCTGCGCGTGCGGTGCCCCTGACCTGCACCGTTGTTCCCCACGCCGCGGGGCGCCGTGTTAGCATTGAAGCAACGAAAGGGGCTCGAAGCAGATGATTTTCAAGGTCGGAGACACCGTTGTCTATCCACACCATGGTGCGGCGTTAATCGAGGCGATCGAAACTCGGACCATCAAAGGGGAACAAAAGGAGTACCTCGTCTTGAAGGTCGCGCAGGGAGACCTGACCGTTAGGGTGCCCGCCGAGAATGCCGAGTACGTCGGCGTCCGCGATGTGGTCGGCCAGGAAGGTCTCGACAAGGTGTTCCAGGTGCTCCGTGCACCGCACACCGAAGAACCGACCAACTGGTCCCGTCGCTACAAGGCCAACCTGGAAAAACTTGCGTCTGGTGACGTCAACAAGGTCGCCGAGGTAGTGCGCGACCTGTGGCGCCGCGACCAGGAGCGCGGACTGTCCGCCGGTGAGAAGCGCATGCTGGCCAAGGCGCGCCAAATCCTGGTCGGTGAATTGGCGCTGGCCGAAAGCACCGACGACGCCAAGGCGACAACCATCCTCGACGAGGTTCTGGCCGCCGCGTCCTGACTGTGACGAGCACGGTCGCGGTTGTCCCGGCCGCGGGCTTGGGACACCGGCTGGGTGCTGAGATTCCCAAGGCGTTCCTTGTGTTGAACGGGCGCACTCTGGTCGAACGCGCCGTCGCCGGCCTACTGGACTCCCGCGTCGTCGACGACGTCGTGGTGGCGGTGCCGCCGGACCGCGTTGACCAGGCCAAACTTCTTCTCGGGCGAGACGTCACCATTGTGGCGGGTGGGGCCAGCCGCGGCGAATCGGTGAGCTGCGCGCTGGCTGAATTTTCCGGGTCGAAGCAGCCGGATTTCGTGCTGGTGCACGACGCGGCGCGGGCACTGACACCTCCGGGGCTGGTGGTACGCGTGGTGGAGGCGCTACGGGCGGGGCACGTGGCCGTGGCGCCAGTGCTGCCGGTGCTCGACACCATCAAGGCGGTCGACGCCAACGGGGTGGTGTTGGGTACGCCGGAGCGGGCCGGACTAAGGGCGGCGCAGACTCCTCAGGGATTCACCACGGACCTGCTGCTACGCGCCTACCAGCGGGCTGGAACCGCTGATTTCACCGACGACGCGTCGAGAATTGAGCATATCGGCGGTCAGGTTCAGGTGATCGACGGCGACCCGCTGGCGTTCAAGATCACCACCCGACTCGACCTGCTGCTGGCTCAAGCGATCGTGACCCAATGACCCTGCGCATCGGTCTGGGCACCGATGTCCACCCGATCGCGCCCGGACGACCCTGCTGGCTGCTAGGCCTGCTCTTTCCCGACGCCGACGGCTGTGCCGGGCATTCCGACGGCGACGTCGCGGTACACGCGCTGTGCGACGCGTTGTTGTCGGCGGCCGGGCTCGGAGACATCGGTGAGATCTTCGGGGTGGACAATCCGCGCTGGACCGCCGCCAGCGGGGTCGACATGCTTGGTCACGTCGCCGGGCTGATCGCACAGCACGGCTACCGGGTCGGCAATGCCGCCGTGCAGGTGATCGGCAACCGGCCCAAGGTCGGGCCGCGCCGCCGTGAGGCCCAGGAGTTGCTGTCCGGGATTCTCGCTGCTCCGGTATCGGTGTCGGCCACCACCACCGACGGGCTGGGTCTGACCGGCCGCGGCGAGGGCCTGGCGGCAATCGCCACGGCATTGCTGAGGTGTTCTTAATCGGCCCGCTTGGATGGTCTGCTGCACTGGTCGATCTGCCGCTGCGATCACGGATGGTCACGATCGACGGCGCAGTTAGTCGAGCAGGGTGATCGCGACGGGGATAGCGAGCTGATCGGCGGCACTGGCCAACCGCCTGTCGATGGTGAGCACGGCGGCCGAGCGTTCGGCGGCGACGGCGACATACAGGCCGTCGTAGATCGAGAGGTTGTGCCGCCAGGCCCAGGCGGTGCGCAGGAGCACTGCGTCGGGGAGCACGTATTCGATGGCGAGTGCGGTGGCGGTGTCGGCGGCGGCCTGGGCGTCCTCGGGTTCCAATTGCTCGCGCAACACGGCGTTGTGCAGGGTGCGTAGCACTTCGCCCGGCATGTGGGCGGGCGCGAGCCAGCGGTCGTCGTCGTATAGGGCTGCGCGTGCCGCGTCGCCTTGGGTAGTGCCGCTCGTGAGCGCCAACACCAGCACGCCTGCGTCCACTACGAGCACAGGCGAAAACTCACCCGTCGCGGTCGGCGCGGATGACGGCCGCCACTTCCTCGGCTGTCATGGTAAGGCTGCGGTGACTAGCCAATGCTTCCAGGAGCTGCCGATTGCGTTGAGCCTGGTACTCCCGTTCCAACAGTGATCGCAGATACGTTTGGGTGGATTGGCCGCGCGCCTCGGCGCGAGCGGCCAGCGCGTCGCGAACTTCTTCCGGGACATCTTTGATCTGAATCGCAACTGCCACAGCCACAAGCTATCACATGCGCATGGCATGCACATGTTCTGCATCTTCTGCATCCCTGCGGTCGACAACCACCGGACGCTTTTCAGGTATCACCCAGGCGAGGCAGCTGAGTTCTATCAAGCAACACCCCGGGCCCTACTCAATGGCTTTACCAGCCATTCTGCTGATGCCTATGGGGCAATACCGCAAAGCAATTCGACCTTCGCGACAAGTCGGGAAGCTGCCTCTCCGGATACGCCGAATGTGAAGCTGATGCGAAAAATCACGCCGCATTGGCTGTCGAGTAGTCAATGTTCCCCCGCCGACGACGACGAAACTGTGCACGAACCTCACTTGCAACGGTCTTCTTCTCGCCGCAGGTGCGGGTGATAGGGCTGGGGCGGGCCGTGAAGATTCCAGCACAGAGCGTCGCAGAGCCCGCGGCCCGCTGGAGGGAGATCCGTTACACGTCAGCGTGGTGATGGTGTGACGCTCGGTGACGATGCGGGCGGTGGAGTGACCCGAGGAGGAGACGGGCAAAACAGCCCAGCCGGTAAGCTGGCACGTCGTGACCGACGGGTCCGGCCTGCGTCTGCGCGACACCATGACCGGTGCCGTGCGTGATTTCGTGCCGCTACGGCCCGGACACGTCTCCATCTACCTGTGCGGCGCGACCGTGCAGGGTCTGCCGCATGTCGGACACGTCCGCAGCGGGGTAGCGTTCGATGTGCTGCGCCGCTGGCTGATGGCGCGCGGCTTCGACGTCGCGTTCATCCGCAACGTCACCGATATCGACGACAAGATCCTCACCAAGGCCGCCGCGGCGGGTCGACCGTGGTGGGAATGGGCCGCCACCTACGAGCGGGCGTTCATCGGCGCCTACGACGCCCTGGGGGTCTTGCCGCCGTCGGCCGAACCCCGCGCCACCGGCCATATCACCCAGATGGTCGAGCTGATCGAGCGGTTGATCGACTCCGGCCATGCTTACACCGGTAACGGCGACGTCTACTTCGACGTGTTGAGCTATCCCGACTACGGGCGGCTCTCCGGGCACCGGCTTGACGACGTCCATCAGGGCGAGGACGTGGGCACCGGCAAGCGCGACCAACGCGATTTCACCCTGTGGAAGGGCGCCAAGCCGGGCGAGCCGTCGTGGCCGACCCCCTGGGGTCGCGGACGCCCGGGCTGGCATCTGGAGTGCTCGGCGATGGCCCGGACGTATCTGGGCGCCGATTTTGATATCCATTGCGGTGGAATGGATTTGGTGTTCCCACATCATGAGAACGAGATCGCTCAAAGCCGCGCCGCCGGCGACGGATTCGCCCGCTACTGGCTGCACAACGGCTGGGTGACCATGGGCGGCGAGAAGATGAGTAAGTCGCTGGGCAACGTGCTGGCGATTCCCGCTGTGCTGGAGCGGGTGCGACCCGCCGAGCTGCGCTACTACCTGGGCAGCGCGCATTACCGCTCGATGCTGGAGTTCTCCGAGACCGCGCTTCAGGATGCGGTCAAGGCCTATCTGGGCATCGAGGAATTTCTGCACCGGGTCCGCAACCGGGTGGGTGCCGTCGTCGCCGGGCAGTGGACACGGCGGTTCGCGGCCGCCCTCGATGATGACCTCGCGGTACCGGCCGCGCTGGCCGAGGTGCACCACGCCCGAGCAGAGGGCAACCGGGCGCTCGAAGCCGGCGACCACGACGGCGCCATGGCCCACGCCACCGCAATCCGGGCGATGATGGGCATCCTGGGCTGTGACCCGCTCGACGAACGCTGGGAATCGCATCGAGAGGCGTCGGCCGCGCTGGCCGCCGTCGACGTACTGGTGCGCGCCGAGCTGGAGCGACGCGAACGGGCGCGCGAGCAGCGTGACTGGAAGCTGGCAGACGAGATCCGCGACCGGCTCAAGCGGGCGGGTATCGAGGTGACCGATACTGCCGACGGACCGCAGTGGTCGCTGGAAGCCAGGTAGATGCCCGGTAATTCGCAGCGCCGCGGGGCGGTACGCAAACCCGGTAGCAAAAAGGGGCCGAAGGTCGGCTCGGGCGGCCAGCGCCGGCGCGGCCTGGAGGGTCGGGGCGCTACTCCGCCGGCGCATATGCGGCCGCACCATCCCGCCGCCAAGCGGCTCAAGGCCGCGCCGCGGCGGCCGGCGAAACGCAGCGCAGACGACGTCGAAATAGTGCTCGGCCGCAACCCGGTGCTGGAATGCCTGCGCGCCGGTGTTCCGGCGACCGCGCTCTACGTCGCGCTGGGCGCTCAGGCCGACGATCGGCTAACCGAGTCTGTCACTCGCGCAGCCGATTCCGGTATTGCGATTCTCGAGGTACCGCGCAGCGACCTGGACCGAATGACCACCAACGGCCTGCATCAGGGCATCGCGTTGCAGGTGCCGCCCTACAACTATGCCCATCCCGAGGATCTGGTCGCCGCCGCGATCGATTCGCCGCCGGCGCTGCTGGTGGCGTTGGACAACATCTCCGATCCGCGCAACCTGGGTGCCATCGTGCGATCGGTGGCTGCCTTCGCCGGCCACGGGGTGTTGATCCCGCAGCGGCGTTCTGCCTCGGTGACCGCGGTGGCGTGGCGAACCAGCGCCGGCGCGGCGGCCCGGGTTCCGGTCGCGCGAACCACCAACCTCAATCGCACGCTGAAGGATTGGGCCGACCGCGGCCTGGCGCTGATCGGGCTGGACGCCGACGGCGACACCTCGCTTGACGACCTCGACGGCACCGGCCCGATAGTGCTCGTCGTCGGCTCCGAAGGCAAGGGCCTGTCGCGGCTGGTGCGGCAAAATTGCGATGCGGTCGTCTCGATTCCGATGGCCGGTCCGACCGAATCGCTCAACGCATCGGTGGCTGGAGGGGTGGTCCTCGCCGAAATCGCCCGCCAGCGAAGGCGTTGACGCGGTTGGCTGCCCGCCTTCGCGCGCTGGTCCTGGCGGTAGCCGCTGTTCTCGGTCCGCTGCCGCCGGCGGCCGCACAAACACCCGGCTTCGACCTGATAGCCCATCGGGGTGGCGCTCGCGCACTTGAAATCGGTATCAGCACACTAGAGTTCGATATCGGCATCACCAAAGACCGCGAACCAGTGGTGTGGCACGACGAGACGATGGGAGCACAGACGTGCGCCGACACCGCGCCGGCGTTCCGGGGTGACCCGCAGTACCCCTACGCCGGCAAGCGGGTGCACGAGCTCACCCTGGCCCAGATCCGCACGCTGGACTGCGGCCATAGGATCGCGACGCTACCCGAGGTCTTTGCGCTCACCGACGCGTACCGGGCCGACGTCCGCTACGACATCGAGACCAAGGTCGACGCTGAACACCCCTCCGCGACGGCCGGACCTGACGAATTCGTCGATGTGATCCTGGCCGCCGTCCGCTCGGCGGACAAGGCTGATCGAGTCGAGATCGAAAGTTTCGACTGGCGAACGCTGCCGGCGGTGCGCCACGCGGAGCCGTCAATCCCCGTCGTGGCGCTATGGAACCAGACGACATGGCAACCCGATTCGCCGTGGCTGGCCGGAATAAACCCGGCCATCGTCGGTGACCCGCTGGTGGGCGCGATGATGGTCGGCGCAAGCATCGTATCGCCCAGCTATTCGCTGGTCGACAAGGCATTGGTCGACCGGGCACACGCGGTGGGCCTCAGGGTTCTGCCGTGGACGATCAACGACGCCGATGTCATGCGCGCCCAGATCGCCGCCGGGGTGGACGGCATCATCACCGACTGCCCGGCGGCGCTTCGTGCGGTGCTGGCCGAACTCGGTATGCCGTTGCCGCCTGCATACCGCAATTAGGTGATAGCCAATGTCGGTCAACACCACTCGGCCAGCCCCTACGGCCGGGGCCGTTTCGGTCGAGCGCGGCGTTGAGGTCGCTAGCGGCCATGACGTGCCAGCTTAAGCACTGTAGTGATCCGGCTGGCCCGGCTTGGCCGCGCCGGTGGTCAGACTTTCGCGGTTTCGCCGTCGCCGATCAACAGCCGCATCGCCAGGTCGAGCCGTTTGCTCACGTCGGTAGCCGAGGCGCGGCGAGTCAGCCACGCCAGCAGATTCGACAACCACACGTTGGAGATCACCCGGGCGATGTGGTACTGGTCCTCGGTCGGCTCGCCGTCGGCCATGGCCCGGGCGAACATCGCGTCGATCAGCTTTTCGACGTGATCGACCTCACCTGCCGCCGACGCATCGGCGAACACGTACGCGCGGGCCATCGCCTCGGTCAGCAGCGGGTTGCGCTGCATCGCCCGGTTGAGTTTGCTGACCATGAAGTTCAGCCGCTGATACGGTGTCCCTCCGGGCAGGGCGGACCGGTCGGTCTTGGCGTCGATGCGTTCGAACTCGCGGCCCAGCGCAGACACCAGCAGGTGGACCTTCGACGGGAAATAGCGATACAGCGTTCCCACCGCCACATCCGCCCGGTCGGCCACCGCACGCATCTGAACTGCCTCGTAGCCGCCCTTGGAGGCGATCGCCATCGTCGCGTCGAGGATGCGCTTGCGCCGTTCACGCTGTGCTTCCGACCCGAGCTCGGACTCAGCCAGCACGGCCACGTTCATCACCTCGCGTGGCTGCGCGCTGGACGCACCGGAGCTTCGGCCCGGGTCGCTGTTGGCCGGCCCCGAGCTGGAGGGGGACATGTGACGGGCAGCTCCTTCCTCTTGCGTCCGCGATCAAAACGATACGCACGTCGAGCCTGTATTTCCCACCGCCGCGCGGTCGAGACACCGGGGTGTCCTGCTGCGATGGCGTTCGACTTGACGGTCGACCGCTGGCACCATTAGAACACGTTCTAGTGGGTGGAGCGCTTCGCCGTGTCGAATGAGGAGCCAGTCGTGTCAGCGAGCATCATCGATCATCAGCTCGCGGCACGGGAATTGGTGCGCGATTGGGGCGCGGCATCAGGTGCCGGGTCGGTGTGCAGAGCCGCAGTCCGTGATATCGAACAGGGCAAGCCCGGCGCCTGGCGGCCGGTTTTCGAGGGTCTGGCCGGTCTGGGGCTGTTCGGTGTCGCTGTTCCCGAGGAGTGCGGCGGTGCGGGCGGCGGCATCGAGGATTTGTGCGCGATGGTCGATGAGGCCGCAAAAGTGCTGGTGCCGGGCCCGGTGGCGACGACGGCGCTGGCCACGCTGGTGGTCGCCGACCCTACGTTGCGCACCGCGCTGGCATTCGGCGAGCGGGTCGCTGGAGTGGCGCTGGGCGGTGAGGTGGAGTTCAACGCGCGGAGCAACCGCGCCTCGGGCAGCCTGCCGTGGGTGCTCGGTGCCGACGCGGCGGGTCTGTTGGTGCTGCCGGCCGATGGGAAATGGCTGCTCGTGGACGCCGGTGACGACGGCGTCATGGTCGAGCCGCTGCGCGCCACCGACTTTTCCCGACCGCTGGCGCGGGTGGTGCTGACGTCGGCGCCGGCGGCCGTGATCGCCGACCAGCCGGTCGAAGACCTGGCTGCCACCGTGTTGGCGGCCGAGGCGGCCGGGGTGGCCCGCTGGGCGCTGGACACCGCCGTCGCCTACGCGAAGGTGCGCGAGCAGTTCGGCAAGCCGATCGGCAGCTTCCAGGCCGTCAAGCACATCTGCGCGGAGATGCTGTGCCGTGCCGAGCAGATCGCGGTGGCTGCCGCAGACGCCGCGCACGCCGCTACCGAGTCGGACCGCAGCCAGTTGTCGATCGCGGCGGCGATCGCCGCCGGCATCGGTATCGACGCCGCCAAGGCTAACGTCAAGGACTGCATCCAGGTGTTGGGCGGCATCGGCATCACCTGGGAGCACGACGCACACCTCTACCTGCGCCGTGCCTACGGCATCGGGCAGTTCCTCGGTGGTTCGGCGCGTTGGCTACGCCGCACCGCAGCGCTGACGCGGGCCGGGGTTCGTCGTCGGCTGAGCATCGATCTCAGCGATGTCGCTCACCTGCGTCCCCAGATCGCGACAGCGGTCGCCGAAATCGCTGCGCTCCCCGAGCACAAGCGCCAGGCGGCGCTTGCCGAGGCGGGACTGTTGGCGCCACACTGGCCCAAGCCCTACGGCCGTGGCGCGGGACCGGCTGAGCAGCTGCTGATCGACCAGGAGATGTCGGCGGCCGGTATAGAGCGCCCCGATCTGGTGATCGGCTGGTGGGCGGCGCCGACCATCCTCGAACACGGCACACCCGAGCAGGTGCAGCGATTCGTCCCGGCCACTTTGCGCGGCGAAATCTTTTGGTGCCAGCTGTTTTCCGAGCCTGGCGCTGGCTCCGACCTGGCGTCGCTGCGCACCAAAGCTGTGCGGGTTGACGGCGGTTGGGAACTGACCGGGCAGAAGGTGTGGACGTCGTCGGCGCACAAGGCGCAGTTCGGGGTGTGCCTGGCCCGTACCGATCCGGACGCACCGAAGCACAAGGGCATCACGTACTTCCTGGTCGACATGAGCACCCCGGGCATCGAGATCCGGCCACTGCGCGAGATCACCGGCGACGCCCTGTTCAACGAAGTCTTTTTGGACGGAGTGTTCGTGCCCGACGAAAATGTCGTTGGGGCGGTGAACGACGGCTGGCGGCTGGCGCGCACCACGCTGGCCAACGAACGGGTCGCGATGGCCGCCGGCACCGCGCTGGGTGACCCGATGGAACAGCTGTTGGCGGTGGCGGCCGACATCGACCTCGACGCCGCTCAACAGGATCGACTGGCGCGGTTGATCACCGCCGCGCAGGCCGGCTCGCTGCTGGATCAACGCATCGCCCAGCTCGCTGTCGGTGGACAGGATCCTGGTGCGCAGTCCAGTGTCCGCAAGCTCATCGGCGTGCGGTATCGGCAGGCGTTGGCCGAATACCGGATGGATCTGACCGACGGCGCCGGCATCGTCGAGGACAAGACCGTGCACGACTTCCTCAACACCCGTTGCCTGACGATCGCCGGCGGGACCGAGCAGATCCTGCTCACGCTGGCCGCCGAACGACTGCTGGGCCTGCCGCGGGGCTAACGGGAACTGCGCCACAAGCAGAGGCGCTGCGCGGCCCCGGCCCGATTACTCGTCATAGGTGACTTCGACCGAATCGGTTTGCGGGCGGGCCTGGCAGGCGAGGATGACCCCGTCGTCGAGGTCCTGCTGTTCGAGCACGTCGTTGACCTCCATGCTCACCTTGCCCTTGCGCAGGCTGGTCGCGCAGGCGCCGCAGTGGCCTTCACGGCACGAGAACGGTGCATCAAGGCCGGCGTCTAACAGCACGTCGAGCAGTTTTGCTCGCCGCGGCCACGACACCGTGCGGGTCTCGCCGTCGAGTTGCACCACCACGGTGGCCGGCGGCTCGTCGCCGTCGTCTTCGACGTGCACCGCGGCAAACGGATCGGTCTCAAGCGACTTGAACACCTCAATATGGATGTGCTGGGCCGGCACGCTCAGCGATTCGAGGGCTTCCCGAGCGGCCTGCATGAACGGTCCCGGGCCGCAGATGAACGCCTGTCGGTCGGTGAACGGGGCAGCTAACTTGGCCAATGCGGCAACGCTCGGCAGACCCTGCAGCGACTCCAGCCAGTGCGCGACGCTCAGCCGGTCGGGGTATTTGATGGCCAGCTCGCGCAGCGCGTCGGCGAAGATCACCGAGTGCTCGTCGCGGTTGGCGTAGATCAGCATCACCTGCCCGCCGCCCTCCACCAGCGCGGATTTGCAGATCGACATGATCGGGGTGATGCCGCTACCTGCAGCGATCAGCAGGAAGTCGTCGTCGAGGCTCGTGGGCACGAAGTTGCCCGAGGGGGCCAGTACGTGGATTAGCATCCCCGGGTGTGCGTGGTCGCACAGCCAATTCGACGCGTATCCGTCACCGTCGCGCTTGACGGTGACCGTGAGTGCATCGTCGGTGAACGGTGAGCTGGACAGCGAATAGCAGCGTGCCACCGAGCCGGTGCGCTCGCTGGGAATGCGCAGCGTCAGAAACTGACCGGGCGCATACCGTAACCGATCGGCCGGGATGTCCGGGTCTTGCGGACCGTTTGGGACTGCGAACACCAGCGACCGCGCGTCGTCGGTTTCGGTGATGACGTCGGCGATCTGCAATTTCAGGACGTGGCTGCCGAGCGGCTCGTCGGCAACGGTGCCCGTCACGAGGCGACCCTCTCTTCTTTCATAACTAGAACAGGTTACAAAAAACTTGCTCCACACCGCTACCAGCTGCAGGCATGCCCTGCTCGACACAAATCGGAACGTGTTCTAGTCTCTCTGTTAACAAAGCCACTCTTGGGAGGCAATGCAGTGACGTCCATTCAACAGCGTGACGCCCAGTCGGTCCTAGCCGGTATCGATGATCTGCTTCCGCAGCTGAGGGAGCGCGCTCAGGCCACCGAGGATCTGCGCCGGCTGCCCGACGAAACCGTCAAGGCGCTCGACGAGGTCGGTTTCTTTTCGCTGCTGCAACCCCAGCAGTGGGGCGGCCTGCAATGCGATCCGGCGTTGTTCTACGAGGCGGCGCGCCGTCTTGCCAGTGCATGCGGCTCAACCGGCTGGGTGGGATCGATTATCGGCGTGCACAACTGGCACCTGGCGCTGTTCGACCAGAAGGCCCAGGAAGAGGTGTGGGGCGAGGACCCGACCGTGCGAATCTCGTCGTCGTACGCGCCGATGGGCGCCGGCATCGTGGTCGACGGCGGCTACCTGGTCAGCGGTTCATGGAACTGGTCGTCGGGCTGTGACCACGCGACCTGGTGCTTTCTGGGCGGGCCGGTGATCAAGGACGGCCGGCCGGTCGACTTCGGCAGCTTCTTGATCCCGCGCACGCAGTACCGTATCGATGACGTGTGGCATGTGGTGGGCCTGCGGGGTACCGGCAGCAACACCATCGTAGTCAAAGACGTCTTCGTCCCACGGCACCGGTTTCTGTCCTACAAGGCGATGAACGACCACACTGCCGGCGGATTGGCAACCAACACCGCACCGGTGTACAAGATGCCTTGGGGCACGATGCATCCCACCACGATCTCGGCGCCCATCGTCGGTATGGCCTACGGCGCCTACCGGGCGCACGTGGAACACCAGGGCAAGCGGGTGCGCGCCGCATTCGCCGGAGAAAAGGCCAAGGACGATCCGTTCGCCAAGGTCCGCATCGCCGAGGCCGCCAGCGATATCGACGCGGCGTGGCGTCAGCTGATCGGCAACGTCAGCGAGGAATACGCATTGTTGGCCGCCGGCAAGGAGATCCCATTCGAGCTGCGCGCCCGCGCCCGCCGCGACCAGGTTCGCGCCACCGGCCGGGCGATCGCCTCGATTGACCGGCTGTTTGAGGCTTCCGGAGCTACTGCGCTGGCCAATGATGCGCCGATCCAACGATTCTGGCGCGATGCGCATGCGGGGCGGGTGCACGCCGCCAACGACCCGGAGCGTGCATACGTGATCTTCGGCAACCACGAGTTCGGGTTGCCGCCCGGAGACACGATGGTCTGAGCGCGCTGGCCGGCACGAACGCATCGTTGACGGCTTGGGTGCGGCTAGGCGTCTTGGCGCAGCGTGGATACTGGGCACAGGCGGCGAACTTCGACGAGTTCAACCGACCCGTCATCGATTTCTTGGGAGGCGCCGATGAGTATCCGGTCGCTGGGCTACCTGCGCATCGAGGCCACCGACGTGGCCGCGTGGCGGGAGTACGGCCTGAAAGTCCTCGGTATGGTGGAGGGAACCGGATCCACCGAGGGTGCGCTGTATCTGCGCATGGACGACTTCCCCGCCCGGCTGGTGGTCGTGCCCGGTGAACACGACAGGCTCGCAGCAGCCGGCTGGGAATGCGCGAACGCCGAGGGACTGCAGGAAGTCCGCAACCGGCTCGACATCGAGGGCACCCCGTACAAGGAAGCCACCGCAACGGAGCTGGCGGATCGGCGCGTCGACGAAATGATCCAATTCGCCGATCCGTCGGGTAACTGCCTGGAGGTCTTCCACGGGGTCGCGCTCGAGCACCGCCGGGTCGTCAGCCCATACGGACACAAATTCGTCACCGGCGAGCAGGGGCTCGGACATGTGGTGCTGTGTACCCGCGACGACGCCGAGTCGCTGCATTTCTACCGTGACGTCCTCGGCTTCAAGCTGCGTGACTCGATGCGGCTGCCGCCCCAGCTGGTCGGCCGGCCCGCCAACGGCCCGCCGGCCTGGCTGCGTTTCTTCGGCTGCAACCCGCGCCACCACAGTCTGGCTTTCATGCCCGCGCCCACCCCGAGCGGCATCGTGCACCTGATGGTCGAGGTGGAAAACTCCGACGACGTGGGGCTGTGCCTGGACCGGGCGCTACGCCGTAAGGTGCCGATGTCGGCGACGCTGGGCCGGCACGTCAACGACCTGATGCTGTCGTTCTACATGAAATCCCCCGGCGGGTTCGATATCGAATTCGGTTGTGAAGGAAGACAAGTCGATGACCGCGATTGGATCGTCCGAGAAAGCACCGCGGTGAGCCTGTGGGGTCACGACTTCACGGTCGGGTTTCGCGACAAGTAGCTGCGATGTCGTTCGATTCGCAAACCTTCCGGCAGGTGCTGGGGCAGTTCTGCACCGGGATCACGGTCATCGCCACCGTGCACGACGACGTTCCGATCGGGTTCGCCTGCCAATCCTTCGCCGCGCTGTCCCTGGAGCCGCCGTTGGTGCTGTTCTGCCCGACCAAGGTGTCGCGTTCGTGGCAGGCCATCGAGGCCAGCGGCAAGTTCTGCGTCAACGTGCTGACCGAGGATCAAAAGGACGTCTCGGCGCGGTTCGGCGCCAAGGATCCGGACAAGTTCGCCGGCATCGATTGGAGTCTGTCACCGTTGGGCTCGCCGATCATCGAAGGGTCGCTGGCCTATATCGACTGCACGGTGGCCGCAGTGCACGACGGCGGAGACCACTTCGTAGTGTTCGGCGCGGTGAAATCACTGTCGGAGGTGCCGAAGATCAAGCCCCGTCCGCTGCTGTTCTACCGCGGCGAATACACCGGCATCGAGCCCGACAAGACCACACCGGCGCAGTGGCGCGACGACCTCGAGGCGTTCCTGACAGCGACCACCCGGGACACCTGGCTATAAACCGCTTTCACACCGCGCGCAACGAGGACAGGAACTCGCGCCAGAACTCGAATGACTCGCTATCACCGACGGCGGTGCCCAGCACTTCGCGGGTGCCGTCGATGGACACCCCGGTGGCTACCACCAGGGCCTGAGAGACCACGTGCGCTCCGACGCGCACCTTGCAGAAGGTGG
>Ga0078972_1002018_pt2 | contig 68636 bp, 66 predicted proteins | sample YelNatPaOPGAMG01_FD_67568 | JGI IMG/M metagenome (GOLD analysis project Ga0078972, IMG submission 67568) | Hot spring thermophilic microbial communities from Obsidian Pool, Yellowstone National Park, USA - OP-RAMG-01 (SPADES assembly) (version 2) | ecosystem: Environmental > Aquatic > Thermal... | reverse complement strand
CGGAGGGGCGGGCTCCGCACGCCCGTAAGAAAAGCCGCCACTCGACCGGGGTGTGTCCCCGTTAGGCCAACGGCCTACCGCCCAGCTTTTCCAGGTGATGAAATCCCTCGGTGTGCGCTTTGCCTTGCCACTCGGGCGCACAGAGTGCGCCCCTCCGAGAAAATCGGCTCCTCGCAACGTTTCGGGGTTGGCCCACGAGGCCATCTCACCTTGCATGGTCCATCCCCCGGAGGGGCGGGCTCCGCACGCCCGCAATGACGGCATGACGCAAACCCGAACGCGGCTCTTTTTGGTTGTCGCCCAGTGGCACGCCCCGGGTGATTACGACATGCCCCGGTTTGCGTCCAGCCTTACCGTGCGGACGCGGAGACCGCGTCCCTCCGAGAAAATGGCCTTTCGCGTCATATCCGGCACTTCCCCGCAAGGCCATCCTAGCTTGGAAGGTCCCCCGCGGAGGGGCGGGCTCCGCACGCCCGGAAGGAAAGCATCACGCTAACCCCAACATCCCCCGTTTTGATTGAGGGGCGATCGTGAACGCACCCGGCGGGAATGGAATGTCTTGGCATTCGTGGGGCCTCGCAACGCGGACGCACAGAGTGCGTCCCTCCGAGAAAACCGCCTTTCGCGTCATCTCCGGGTTTGCCCCCGTAAGGCCTTCTCGCCATCGCTTGGCCATTCCGCGGAGGGGCGGGCTCCGCACGCCCGCAATGAAACCGTTGGCCTCACCCGAGCATGTCCCCGGTAGGCCACTGGGTCATCGTGAACGCATGTGGTGAAAATAAAAATGTCTCGGCGTGCGTACGGCCTTCCGACGCGGACGCGCGGAGCTCGTCCCTTGTAAGGGCGAGGTTTCCCCCCTTGTCTGGATCTGGGCCCTCGGGCGGCGTCTTGCCTTTGGAGGAGACTTTTAGGATGATGAAAAGAGGAGAAGGAGATGTGGGGCGATCCGAAATACGATTTCTTCATCATAGGGCACGGCCCATGGGGAAGACAGTTTATCTTGGGAGAGGCCAGGGCCGTTCAACTTTTGCCCAAAGGGGTATCCAGGGTAAGGGGGTTTCTGTATCTCGAGAGGGGAGGGGAAAAGGAGCTCTTGATACCAACAGCAATGCTCTGGCGTAAGCTCACCATAGATCCATGGACCGAGGCCACATATAAGGACTGACATTGGCTCACAGGGAGAAATCCATCCTTCCATCGTTGTCGAGAAAGGCTACTCACCCGATTCCATCCCGATAAGATGATCGAACGCTAATTCCTGCCGTGGCAGGTTGGGGCTTTGTCTCGGAAAAGGGGCTGGGAGGGAACCAACGGCGGTTGCGGGTTTGACTGAGAGGGCGGGTGGGCACTATAATGGAGGTCTCTTTGTTCGTTCCCCTAGGCCAATGCCGCAGGGAATGGGACAAGTGAGGTATCGTGGTCAGCCTTTGAGGACCTGGTGGTCCGAAAAGTAGCGATGACAATTCGAGGGCAATGGCGGAAAACCACGGGCTGACCCCTCTCGTACCGGAGAAGATGCTTCGGGAAGAAAGGAGCGGCCATGGGAAAAAGATTGCTCGCCATATTGTTCGGAAAAGGCCCATTTAGGGTATTGTGGCTCGGGACAATCACCATTGTGTGCTGCGTGGCAGTGGGCCTGTCCCTCGCTGTTTGGATATTGAGGCTACAAGCTCCTATCGCCCCTTCCGGGAAAAGGGCGGAGAAGGCCTCTCCGTGGGGACGCGAACTCAAGGTTGTCCAAAGGGCCTTCCAAGAGACGAGGCCTCAGGAGCCCTGGAGCGGGGAAGAACTCAAATGGTTTGTGGCAACGAACTTCAGGAGTCTCTCTCCCAAAGAAAGAGCGGAGCTGGTGAGAGCCGTCCAGGAAGCTTCCAACCAGTACGGGATAGCTCCGCAACTCATAATTTCGGTGATCATGGTGGAAAGCGAAGGGGACCCGTGGCTCGAGTCTGAAAAGGGCGCGTTGGGTCTCATGCAGATAATGCCCACTGTAGGTGAGGAGCTAGCAGCGAAGATTTCCCTCAAATGGAAGGACAGGGAAACCCTCACCTCTCCTGCTACAAACGTGAAATTGGGCGCCCACTACTTGTTCGAGCTTCTTCAGAAGTATGAGGACCTTCCCCTGGCCCTCTGCGCTTACTGGCTCGGGCCCACTCGGGTGGACCAGATTCTTTCGAGGAACCAAGAGCCCCCTTGGGAATACGTGAATCGAGTCCTCAGGGTCTTGGAGAATTTATGACCCTTTGCCCCGCGATCTGATTGCCTCTATCTTCTCCTCCATTTCCCGCTGGAGGCGAGCTATCTCTCGTGGGAGGTTCTCATCTCCCCGAAGCATTATTTTTGCCTCCGCAATCTTGGCCTCGTAAATTCTCCTCACCTCCGCTATTTCCCTCTTCTGCTCATCGGTCAGGGGCTTCTCCTCCCCTCCTCCAAACCTTTCCATCACCAAATCGATGGTGCTCTTGAGCTCTCCTCCCATCTTCTGACCTCCCTCAAACTCACCTAGAAGGGGATACATAGGGGACTGGCACAAAGGCTCGAGGCCTTGGATTTAACCGCGCTTTTCCTTGCTCACCCGAAAAATAGTATAACCAGTGACTTTCCTTCCGAAAGCCCTTCATCTTCCGTCACGCGAGCCACACTCGCTCGATAGAAACCCGCGCCGGTTCCACCATTACCTGAGGAAAGTTCCTCTCTAGATCCCAGGGAACGAAAATCGCGATCTCCTCCACCTCCCCCTTCATCCACCCGGGAACCCTTCGCGAAAGCCACTCTCTCGCCTCCCTCTCCACGGAGACTAATTCCCTGTCCATTTTGGCCATCTCATTCATTGCCGCCAAATGCTCGGATGACCGAAGTTGATCCAGAGCCTCCTCCAGATGAATCCCCTCGATCTTCCTCCTCTGGATATACAAGTTTCCGAGATGACTCACAAGGGCAAGGGGCGGGTTCACAGAGACCCGCGCTCCCCGGAAAGAGAGCTTGGAGATCTCCTTTTCGAGTTCCTTGAGCAACCTAGCCCTCTCCAGAATGAGCGAGTGAAATCTGGACCAGGATCTCTCGAAGACAAACCTCTTCCCCTCATGCTCCCATTCCCTGAGCCTCGTGGGATCGAAACCCAGCTCCAGTAAATCCCCTATGCTAAGGGACTCTGGATGGAGGAGCGCATCCTCCCACCTTCCTTTGCTCAAATAAGGCCTCCTATAAATGGGAAGACCTTCGATAAAGCCAGTGGGATCTTCCAGGAGCTCTCGAGGGATCTCTGCTTGGGCAGGATCCAGCACTTCCAACCCTGCCTCGGGCGAACCCCACAGGGACCACGGCTGGACCTTCAGCTCCTGGACTTTCCTCGAGATTCTTATTTGCTCCAGGGACTCCCCACCAGTGTAACCTAGCAGCCTTCTCAATCTTCTCCTGAATCCCAGGAACTTGGTGGCGAATTTTGTGAACATGAACCTCATGAGGGGAGCATCCTTATCCTGATCCAACTCCTTCTGGAACATCCTCTCTAGGGCGCCATAGACCTCCCGGAACTCCTCTATGGTCGTTTTGACCATCTTCTCGTTGTCCTTCATGTCTATGATGGGCCTTTTTCTCTGGAGGTTGAACACGAGCTTGAGCAGTTTATCCTTGAGGTTCGCGGATCTCATGGTAGGAGGTACCCACACCATGTAGTTGTTGTCCCTCAATGAGGGCTGGAGGCCCACTATCTCCTCTATCGGCTTGTAACCCAGCTTCGTGTAAATGTGAAAGGTCGGATCCGTCGGAGGGATGATGTTGTCCAGGAGTCCCAAACACCCTTTTTCGTCGAGAAAGGCCTTATATGACTCCAGGATTCGTGTCCCCAGTCCCTTTCCCCTGAAAGGAGGCATCACCTCGACGTAGACCAAGTAATAACACGGAAGGGGCTTTCTCATGTAGACCATGTTGAGATGGCCAAGAACCTTCCCGTCTTCCGTGTGCACCTCGAAGATATGGAAAGGAGAGTCCCCACCCTGTGGCTTGAAGGTCTCTATTCTGGCGCCCCTCAGTGTTCGTTCCATGAGAGACTGAAGACCTTCAAACATACCTAGCGGCACAGGGTCCCTCCCTTCGTGGTGGTCCCCCAACATCATGTGGATCACGGCCATCGCTTCCTTTATCCCAAGCCCCGCACTTTGCACTTTTTCTCCGATCCTTTTAGCCTCCCAGATCATGCCCCCTCTCCTTTTTCCTCCTCTTTCCACTTCTTGTGTCCTTTGGGGAGTCGGATGGAGACCCATGAGCCCCAAAATTCAAAAGGGGCCATGGGATTTGCCCATGACCCCTTCTTCGGCTTGGCCATGGGCAGCCCATCGGGTCTACCCATGGCCAGGGTTAGTTCCCTACCCTGGAGCCCGGGTAGACCCGCCCCCGTATATAAAGTGACCAATAATGCCGACCAGTATCTCGATCCTCATGAAATTCCACCTCTCTCGTACGAATTTTTTACACCACTCGAAAGGACATGTCTAGCCCTTTTCTCGACTCTTTTTCCCAGTTCTCTCCCCTCATTCTCGGGCCTCACGATCCTCCCTCACTTCCCGCAACACGGCCCTCATCGTATGGCCGCAAGAGCCCCTTATGACGAGGTCTGCCATACTGTCCAGGTGGGTAGGGTCTCTGTTTACTATGACCAGTCTTGCACCTGCCTGTTTCGCCACGACTGGCAGGGAGGCAGCTGGCTGAACCACGAGGGAAGAGCCCATCACAATGAACAAGTGGCACTCGGATGATATCCTGAAAGCCTCGGCCGTCTCTCTCTCGGGCATGGCCTGGCCGAAGGATATGGTATCTGGCTTGAGGAGGCCTCCGCACTCATCGCACTTGGGGACCTCCACTCCTCCAAGGACCATCTCGTGGATCTCCTCCCTCGCCCACTGTTTCCTGCATTGGAGACAAGATACCGTCCTACACGTTCCGTGAAGCTCTATGATCCTTTCCCTGGAAGTGCCGGCCAACTGGTGAAGTCCGTCTATGTTCTGAGTTATTACCCAATGGACGAGTCCCATCCTCTCAAGCTCGGCTACGGCGAGATGGGCCTCGTTGGGTTTGGCCCTAGCTATGACAGAGAACGCCTCAGTGCTCATCTTCCAGTAGTTTTTCCGGGATATCTCGCTGGAGAGGAATTTCTGGAAAGTGAAATCTTCTGGATCATACTTGGACCAGAGCCCCCCTGGGCTCCTGAAATCAGGTATCCCACTCTCTGTGCTAATGCCTGCACCGGTGAACACCACTGTTTTCGACGATTCCTTCAGCCATTTTGCAACAAGGGCAGGTGCCTCCATCTCCGACCTCTCGGATCTCCACACAGCGCTGGAAACGGAAAAGGGGAGGCCTTCCCACCTCCCCTTTTTCCTCTGCCGAGGGACGGAATCGAACCGCCGACACGCGGATTTTCAGTCCACTGCTCTACCGACTGAGCTACCTCGGCCCTCATCCTTGTATATCTCATCCCTTCGTCCCAGTCAAGGCATTCCAGAGGCCCGACCTCCCATGTCACCCCAGAGATATTGCGCTATTGCCACGACCGCCATGGAGGCTGTCTCTGTCCTCAGGATCCGAGGGCCCATGGAAACAGGTGTGTATCCCTCTTGATTCATGATCTTCACTTCCTCTTCATCGAATCCCCCTTCGGGCCCTACAGCCAGCCACACCTGCTCCGGTGGGATTTTCCAAGCCTCCAATGCCGCCTTGAGGGAATTGGTCCTCTCGCCTTCCCACAACAACAACCTCGCCCCGGGCTCTCCTCTCTGGTACCGCAAAAACTCCTCCAGCTTCCAAGGACCCGAAAGTTTGGGCACATTTGCCCTTCCACACTGCCTCGAAGCTTCCTCCATGATCCTCTCAAGCCTCTTCCACTTTTCCCCTTCTCCTGACCAGGGAACCGATCTTCTAGCCAAAAGCCCGCAGACCTCCTCCACACCCAACTCTGTGACCTTTTGCGCCACGACCTCCATTTTTGGCCATTTGGGAAGACCCTGAACAAGATGGATCTTTAGAGGGGACTCTGCTTGCGCCCTCTCAACCCAGAGCACCTCCAACTTGACTTCCGCCCACCCTCGCAATTCCAGAATTCTCGCGCCTCCCTCCACTCCCTGGCCATCGAAGATGGAGAGGACGTCCCCCTTTCCCAGCCTCAGGACCCTGGTCAGTCTCCTGGCATCCCTTCCCTTGATGGCCAAGACTTGCCCCCTTGCCCACGGCCCACTGACCAAAAGCCTAGGCCGGCTCACGTCGCCTCTCCATGAGCAGCGAGGTCCACTCCCCAAGTCCCCTCATGGCCATCTGAACCATGCCCTCCTCTTCAAAGGATTTCCTTGTATCCTCCGCCTCTTCCTTCAAGATCCCAGAGAGGACGAGAATCCCCCCTTCACAGAGGCGACCGACAATCTCACGTGACATTTCTCTCAGTAGCTGAGCTGTGAGATTGGCAACCATCATGGGAAATCTCTTCTCTCTCACCCTCTCGAGGCTCCCTCTCAATACCACTACCTGGCACTCCACACGGTTTCTACGCGTATTATCCCGAGCCTCCTTGACAGCCACGGGATCTGTATCCAGAGCCCAAACTCTTTTCACCCCCAACTTGGCCATGGCAATGGCCAGGATCCCTGTGCCAGTCCCCAAATCGAGGGCCTCTTCCAGATGGAGCTTTTTTCCCTTGAGGAGGCGATCTAGCCAGTGAAGGCAGAGTCTTGTGGTCTCGTGAATCCCAGTTCCGAAGGCCTGCCCCGGTTTTATCCTGAGCACTTCCACCCCAGAGCGGCTCTTGATCCTCTTCCAAGGAGGAGAGACGATCAAGTGTCTTGTAACTTGGATGGGCTCGAAGGTCCCCCTGGGAGTCCTGATCCACCGGCCTTCATCCAAGGATTCCAACTTGAGGTCAAGGATGGGAGGAAGGGAACCGTGGTCTCTCCAACCTCCTTTCCAGGACTCCAGCTCCCTCATGATGGCCACTGGATCGGCTCCCTCGGGCCAATAAGCGATGACCTCTTGAAATCCCCCCTCTCCTTTGATTTCCAGTCCGCAGGAACCCATCTCCCATAAAAAACAGATGAGGGGATCCCATGCCCATGGGGCAACTTCCATCTTTAGGGCCCACCACTTCCTCAAAGACGAACTCATCACTGGGCTGAGGGAGGGAGCTTGACTCGGAATGTGGTGCCGATTCCAGGCCTGTTGTCTATCTCTATCTTCCCGCCATGTATTTCCACAATCCTGCGTGTGATTGCCAAACCTAAACCCGTTCCCTTTTCCTTTGTGGTGAAAAATGGATTGAACACATTGGGCAGGACATCGGGCGGTATCCCACCCCCTGTGTCGGAGACTTCCCCCACTATCCACAAGCCATCTTCCTCGGAAGAGAGATATGTTCTCAAGCTCAGAGTGCCCCTTCCCCCCATGGCCTCCAGGGCATTGTGCATCAGGTTCAAGAAAACCTGCTTCATCTGGTCCCTGTCACATACTACCTCTGGTAGGCCCCCAGTCCACTCTTTCCTGACCTTCATTCTCTGTTCGTCTATCTGAGGCCTCAAGGTTCGGTAACACTCCTCCATCAATTCCCGTATATCGGCGTTTGTCCTCTCCCCGCTTGCGTCTCTCGAGAAATCCAAGACCCTTCTCAAAATGCTCTCGAGTCTCTCCACTTCCTCGCAAATGATCCTGGAATATTGGTCCTTGTGCTTCTTTTGAAGGAGCCTAGCATATCCTCCTATGGCCACAAGGGGATTCCTTATCTCGTGAGCCATGGTCGCCGCGAACTCTCCTATGGCAGCGAGCTTCTCTGAATGGACCAGTCTCTGTTGCATTGCCTGAAGCTCCCTGTGGGCCTTCCTGAGATCCTCCAAGAAGATCGCGTTCTGTATAGCAAGACCGGCCAAGGACGCAAACGTCCCCAAGAATCTGAGCTCCCTCTCCCTTATGGGTTTCCCAGAGTAAAGATTGTCCACGAGAATGACCCCGAGGGCCTCGCCCCTCGCCACAATGGGAGCCAAGGCACATTCGCTTCCGATTTCCAAGGGTCGAAGGAGCTCCATTCCCTTGAGGTTGTGCCTTGGGTCCAATGTGAACGCTCCCCTCGCCCTCAGGGCCCTCACCAAGACACACTCCTGATCATCCAAGGGAACCCTCACGGAACTCGCTACCTTGTGTATAAGGCCCGTATCATGACCGCTCCAATCGTGGCTCAACGCCCAGTCCAGCCACTGTCCGAGGCTCCAGTCGGACCTGCTGAGCTCCGCCCATATTTTACCTGCCTCATCAGGGCTCGAGGGCCCGACACCGATCTTTCCCTCCAGGACCCCTTCAGCCTCGTTCACCAAGAAGAGCATCGCTCTATTGAACCCCAGGCCGTCTCCCAGAGTCAGGGCTATGAGGATCACCCTCAGAAGTTTCTCAAGCTCTATGGCCTTCATCATGGCCGAACTGCTGGAATAGAGGACGGAGAGTTCCTTCAAGATGGATTCCTGATGAGAGAGGAGACTCTCTATCTTGCTATGATGAATTGCCCTGGATATGGCCCCCCCGATGAGGCCTGCCATTGTCTCAAGGAGGCTCACATCGCTTTCTGAGAAGGGCTCGGCGGGCCCCGAAGGTCTCGAGCTCCTATCGTAAAGGCTGAGCACTCCCAGGATCTTTCCCCCGACTGTAACGGGGACACAAGCGCAAGTGCTCACCTCACCTGCTAGGTCTTGGGAAAAGCAAACTGTGGTTCCGTTACCTGAGGTCATTCTGTGGGGCTTGCCAGTTCTCACTACAGGGCAGGCACTTTCCGTTCCAGATCTGAACTCCTCCTTGTGAAGTATGGTCCTCCCACCCGTCATGGAAGTGATCTTGTATACTTGGGTTTCCTCATCCAGTATTCTCAGAATCCCAGCCCTTGCTCCCATCACCTTGAGGGCTATCTCCAAAGTCAGGTCCATGAGGCTCTCTAGCTCTGAAGTGCTGCCCACTGCTCTGCTTATCTCGCTTGCAGCTTCTATCTCCTTCGTCCTGAGACTCAGACTCTCTTGGAGCTCCTCTCTTTCCAATCTCTCGCCTATACAGTGAGCTGCTATCTTGAGGAAGCTTTTCTCTCCATCCGATAGCTCCTTGGGAAGGCCGTGGAGAAGTGCCAATACACCCCTCCCACCTCGGCATGGAACAAGGATCGAGGCTGCATATCCCGCAAAGCCGTGGGCTTCCACCAGGGACTCTCCCTGTATCTCGATCATCTTCCTTTGGGCTGCGCAATCTCCTACAATACCCTCTCCCACGGCAAAACCGTCACTTGAGACAACGAATCTCTCCCCGAAGCTCGAATGGAAAGGCTTGAAAATGTTCTCCTTCGGGCTCATCCAGTAAAGAACTGCCATGTCTATTCCGATGGCTTCGGCTGTAGCCTTGAGGGCCGAGGAGAGAGAAGAACGCAGATCCCCTTCTTCCAAGGAAGAGACTATCTTGTTCAATGCCTCGAGGAGATCCACAATTGTCAGCTCTTCATGCCACCAGAGATGAGTGGAAGGTTCATTAAGCAGAAGCCAAATGCTCGTTTCGAGCTCTCCCTCAACGGGCGAGCTCTCCCTTTACCAGTTGTTCAAAGGGATTCTCAACTAAAGGTATCTCGTTCCAAGATGGGGATTCACTCTCCCCTTCTTTTCTCGTCCTCCTCTTGGGATGTCTTGCACTCTATGCAAAGGGTGGTAACAGGCCTAGCAAGCAGTCTCTGCTCAGAGATTTCCTCTCCGCACTCCTCACAAATTCCATATGTTCCTTTGTCTATGCGATCCAGGGCTTCCCTGATCTTGGAAATGAGCTTCCTCTCCCTCTCCTTGATCCTCAGGACGAAGTTCCTGTCGCTCTCTACCGTAGCCCTATCAGTGGGATCGGCAAAGGTCTCCTCCTCATCGGTCATGTTGGTCATGGTCCTGGAAGCGCCACTGAGAAGAGCCTCCAGTCTCTCGGTGAGGAGCTTTCGGAAGAACTCTCTCTTTTCTGGGTCCATGAACGAGACTCCGTATCGAGATCAAATACCCGGATAGGATATGATATCCCACCCTCACTGGCATTTCAATCCGCTCACGGCTTCCGATTCTTGAGCTGCTTCCCTCCGATCCCCGACCTCCATGGGGATCTAGCCAAAGCGGAAATTGCCGAGGGTGGGAGTTTTGCATCTCAGGAAGGTTGTAGAGCTTGGACAGGGCCCATTGTCCCCTTTTCCGAGGAGATAAGGGAAGGGCGGTTTTCTCTGGGGCATGCCCTTTCTTGGCTTCATATCCATGCCCTGGCACTTCTTCGTCATCACTTGCCAGACCATAGTCTCGGAGCTAGGTCCAATCGAAAGCCTCAAGCACTAGGCCCCAAGTATCTTCTCTCCATCATGAGGACGAGATTGGTGAGCACCTTATTTACAGGGGTCTCGACTCCAACTTCTCGCCCCAGACGAACCACGGCACCGTTTATTGTCTCTATTTCGGTCTTCCTTTTATTGAGCACATCCTGAAGCATGGAGGAGCGATTTTCGGCCGTTGCTCTGGCCACTTGCTTGGTATGGGCTACAGGGTCCTCTGAAGGGATGTGTATCCCTTTTCTCTTGGCCACTTCCCATGCCTCCGAGACAGCCATCTCCATCAACTCCACTGTCTCTGGATAGTCCAGGAGCTCGCCATTTTTCAATCCGGTGATAGCGGTCAAGGCATTTATACCCACGTTCACCAAGAGTTTGCCCCATATCAGGCCCATGACATTCTCCGAGACCTCAGTGGGGATGCCTGCTGAATTGAAGGCGCGGGCGATTTCTCGGACCCTCTCCAAAGGAGGTCCCTCGAGCTGCCCTATTGCTGTGGGACCTTCTCCCGCATGATATATCTCTCCTGGACCAATGACCGTTGCACCCTGCGCCGTGGTCCCTGCTAGGATTTTCGATATGGGCACAACTGTCGCTATTTGCTCCACATTCCCCAGTCCGTTCTGAAGGGTCAAGACCAAGGTCCCTTCACCCAGCAAGACTCTGGCTCCCTTTATAGCCTTCTCCGTTGCTGTGGACTTCACGAACACCAATACGAGCTCCACAACCCCGACCTCCTCAGGCGAGGACACCGCCTTGAGATCCCTAAGGAGAAGTTCTCCCCCTTTTCTTCTTATCCTCAGCCCCCTCTCTCTTATGGCCTTCACATGTTCGTGCCATACGTCTATGAGCCAAACCTCATGGCCGGCCCTTGCCAGAAGACCGCCAAAGAGAGAGCCCATCGCACCAGCTCCCAGCACAGCTACTTTCAATTCCCCCAACTCCTTTCACTCCCGAGAGGACTCAAAGGACTGAGGGCTTTACCACAGCTCTTTGAGATCCTCCCCTTTCACGCCTCCGAACACATGATCGTCCGAGGGAAACACACCTTCTTTGACCTCTGCCTTGAATCTTGCTAGTGCTTCCACAACCTGCGGTCCCAAGTCGGCATAACGTTTCACGAATTTAGGGAGAAATTTCTCGAATAGCCCCAACATGTCGTGGAAAACGAGGACTTGCCCGTCGCAATATCTTCCGGCTCCTATCCCGATTGTCGGGATGCGAACCTTAGCTGTGATGAGCTTTCCCACCTCCTCGGGAACACACTCTATGACTATGGAAAAAGCTCCAGCTTCTTCTAAAGCCAATGCGCTATCGAGAAGCCTCCTCACAGCTTCCAGGTCCTTCCCTTGAATCTTGAATCCCCCGAGTTTGGATATGGTTTGAGGGGTGAGTCCGATATGGCCCATGACGGGTATTCCCGCATCGACTATTGCCTTCACCTTTTCCGCCACCTCGAGCCCGCCCTCAAGCTTTACCACGTCGCATCCGCCCTCCTTCATCAGTCGAGTGGCGTTCATTATCGCCTGCTCGCAGGAGACGTTATAAGAACCAAAGGGCATATCCCCCACACAAGGCGAGCGCCGAGAAAAACAGGAGGTGGCGGTTTCCTCGGAGGGAAGTATCTTCACGTGTCCCCCTTGCAAGGCCTTATTCATGACGAGGCATCCCATTACAGGAGTTGGGTAGGCTGGTGGCCCATGCCCCAGTGGGGACATGCCTCGGTGAAGCCAATGCCACCCTTGCGGGCGTGCGGAGCCCGCCCCTCCACGGGAGGCGAGCCCAGGACGCATGGCCTAACAGGGGAAACCCGCAGATTACGCGGAGGTGGTTTTCTCGGAGGGACGCACTCTGTGCGTCCGCGTGGCAAGGCTGTACGGATGCCGAGGCATTTCATTCCGACCCGATGAGTAGGCGAACGGGCGGCGGCCCAGCGGGGATAGGCCACGGTCAAGCCGGCGTCTTCCTTCCGGGCGTGCGGAGCCCGCCCCTCCGCGGGATTGGTGATCCGAGCTAGGATGGCCTCACGGGGAAAAACCCGGGGCCGATGCGGAGGGCGATTTTTTCCCGGAGGGGCGCGGTCTCCGCGCCCGCGTGGCAATGCCGTACTCATGCCGAGGCACAACATAATCATCGGGGGGAAACGAACGCCTGGTGGCCAAATGGGGACATGCCCTGAGTCGAGCCGAAGCGTTCCCCACGGGCGTGCAGAGCCCGCCCCTCCGCGACGAGGTCAAGCGCAGCGTGGGTCGCTTAGCGGAGAATGCCCGGAGAGGACGCGAAAAGTGATTTTTTCGGAGATAGATTGCGCCCAAGAGGCCATCTCTACCCGCGAGCCTCAAATGCCCAGGCTGGAAGGCTCCTTTTGTCCTCGCTTCCATATCTGCTATAATCCAGGGCTAAAAATCGAGGAGTTGGGGGAAGCTATGAAGGAGACCGTGATAGTGAGTGCCGTGAGGACGCCTGTGGGGAGATTTGGAGGAACATTGAAGGACGTCACAGACAGGGCTATGGCGGCTCTGGTCATCAAGGAGGCGATAGCCAGGGCTGGAATAGAGCCTAAGGATGTGGATGAAGTGGTGTTCTCCCAACAATATAGAACGGGAGAGCTCCCAGCCAATATGGCCAGGGTAGTGGCCATAGATGCCGGGATTCCCATCGAGGTGCCGGAATACACGGTGGCTAAGGCCTGCGGGGGATCTCTCAAGACGGTCTTTCTTGCGGCTCAGGCCATAAAGGCTGGGGATGCAGAGGTGGTTGTGGCAGGAGGCGTTGAGTCCATGTCAAACGCTGCCTACTTGCTCACCAAAGCGAGGTGGGGATATAGGCTCGGGCATGGTCAACTAATGGATCAGTTGGTGCTCTACGATCCCATAAGTGGCAATACCATGGGCGAGACAGCGGAAAACGTCGCGGAGAGATTCAAGATAAGCAGGGAGGACCAGGATCTTTTCGCCCTCGGAAGCCAGAAGAAGGCAGCTGCTGCAATGGCCGAAGGAAGGTTCGACGAGCAGATAGTCCCTGTTCCAGTGCCGAGACCCAAAGGGGAGCCCATTCTGTTCACCAAGGATGAACATCCAAGGCCGGACACAACGCTCGAGGGTTTGGCCAAACTGCCCCCTGTTTTTCGGCGGGGGGGCACAGTGACTGCCGGGAACTCGAGCGGCATGAACGATGGCGCAGCCGCCCTGGTTGTCATGTCCAAGGAGAAGGCCAAGGCGCTGGGGGTAAAGCCAATGGTCTCCATAGTGGGCTACGCATCAGTGGGAGTCGAGCCAGCGATCATGGGCATTGGGCCGGTGCCTGCAACAAAAAAGGTGTTGGAAAAGACAGGGCTCACTCTCTCGGACATTGATCTCATAGAGCTAAATGAGGCATTTGCCTCACAGAGCATAGCCTGCATAAGGCTCCTTGGCCTGGACGAAGAGAAACTCAATGTGAATGGGGGTGCAATAGCCCTGGGACACCCCATAAGCGCAACAGGAGGGGTGATCCTCACCAAGCTCATCTATGAGATGAAAAGAAGAGGAGTGGAGCTGGGCTTAGCGACCATGTGCCTGGGCGGAGGACAGGGAGTGGCCCTGGTGGTGAGAAACGAGGGGTGAACGTAGGTTGTGGGCGGAGTTGGAACCCGTTCCCGGAAATGAGCTTGCCCGAGGGAACCATTTGTTGGGAATCCAATTGTGAAGGCCCATGTACCTTCTATCGCAAAAGGCAAGCCTAGAAGCGGTGCCAGAACGAAATCAGCTGGGGTGCCCCAAACCATAGAGCCCGGGTTAGAAGCTCGGCCGAGGTATCGTTACAGGCTCGGGAATTTTTCGGAAAGGGGTAGGAGGCCCAAAGGCCCCCTACCCTCTCGAGCTAATGGGATCCGGTTGAGATCACGTCGTTTTTATTCTGGTCCAGCCGCTCATACTTGATATGGAACCCCCCTCATCAAAAGACCTTCCGATGTGGCTTCTGAGAGGACGGTCCATGGGAGCAGGATAGCCCGTCTCCGCTGTGGTGATGAGGTGTCGATAGATCACAGGGGGGATCGGGGGTAGCTCACTGGAAGGTGAGTGTCGCTGAGTTTCCCTGGATTGTTCTTCAAAATGTCCCACCTTGGGACTCGACCCCCCAAGCCCTCCTTGTTCCCAATATTGGAACTCCAAAAGGGGACAGGTTCGAAGCGGAAAAAAGCCTTTTTCCCTCACGGATCCGCTCGTCTTCACATGCAATGGGCCCTTATGAACGAGGGAGAGCAGACCAAAAGGGCTTGGTTTTCACTGTATCGGTGCCCCTAGGGTGGTTTAGATCCTAGAGGCTCACCTCAGATGAGGCTAAAGCTTGCAGCTTCTGGGCAAAAAAGGACAAGGTCCCTCGGGATTGGGATAGAGGGAAGCGGATGTAGCGGTCCTCAACCTCACGAATTCAAGAATTTGGCGCTCGGAAGGGAATAAGAAGAATTAGGTGAGGGCGCTCTGAGGTCATGGGATGTATCTTCTTCGGCGAGTATACTGGTGGGTGCGAGCCCCAAAATGCCCACAAAGTGCGGCACCGGCCGGATAAGGCCAGGCCGAGAGGCGTGGAAGTGAAGGCACGGGAATTGATGAAGGCTTCAGGGAGTCACTCCTCCACCTCGTATCCTGCTTCTTGCACAGCCCTTTTGGCCTTCTCCAGGGCATCCGGGCCCTTGCCAACAAATGTGGCCATTGCCTTTTCCAAATCCACCTTCACTTCAGAGACCCCATCTAATGCCTCAAGGGCCCTCTTCACTGAGGCAACGCAATGCTGGCATGTCATTCCCCTTATCCTTATTCTATGCTCCATGGCTTTCCCCCTCTCTATCCACGTCCCTATGAGGGCGGTTTTCGTGGTCACTGCGTCTCGTCACGCTTACGCAGCCTGTCTGGATATCACAGTAAAAGCCGCCTTGACAGTTCTCGCACTCCAACTGAATCGTCGTATGCTCTATTCCGTACTTGGATCTCAGCAACCGGTTTATTTCCTGCAAGATCTCGCCACTTCTGCTCATGAGCATGTCATCCACAAGAACATGGGCGCTCATAGCGTGAATCCCCGACGCTATGGTCCAAAGGTGTACATCGTGGAGCTCTTTGACACCTGGGATCCCCATGAGCCCCTTCTGGATCTCTTCCAAGTCTAGATCCTTGGGCACAGACTCGAGCAATATGTGCACGGACTCCTTGACAAGCCTTGCTGCTCCTTTGACTATCACGGCACATATGGCCACACTGATGATGGGGTCCACTATGAGCCATCCTGTGAAGGATATAATGACTCCTCCAGCTATGACCCCCAGAGAAGAGAGGGCGTCACCCAGGATATGAAGATATGCCCCCTTGAGGTTCAAACTTCCCCTTTTTCTGGGCCCCAAGGCCCAAACAGCTATTCCATTCGCAGCAAGACCAAGAAATGCAACCCCCATCATCACATCTGGGTTCACGACCTCCAAGGCTCTGAACCTCTTGTATGCCTCGTAAAGGATGAACGCACATATGAGAACCAGGGAACTTCCATTTATCAATGCAGCCAGTATCTCCATCCGGTAAAACCCGTAGGTCCTGGTGGAGGAGGCAGGCCTCGCTGTGAATTGCAAAGCAACCAGGCTGAGGGACAGGGCCATGACATCTGTCAACATGTGCCCAGCATCGCTGAGGAGAGCCAGAGAGTTGGAAATGAACCCTCCCACAGCCTCCACGACCATGATCCCGGCTGTTACCCCGAGGGCAATCACTAAGGCCCTTCTATCCGCTTTGAAGGCCTCGTGACCATGATGGCTCCCTTTGTGGGTGTGGACTACCATCCCGGTATCCTTCTATACACCTAAACCCTTATGGACCCTCCCAAAGGGGAACCTCACCCCCTCCATCTCCTGCAGAATAGGGGATACGAGAAGGCAAGTAAAGGGGGGAGAGAATATCCCTGGGGCTCCCGAAAGGGGAGCACCAGAAAAGTCTTGACAAGGGGAGTGAGAGTGTGTTTTCATTTGAAAGCACTTTTTGGAGGGAGGAAGAGGTGCTGAGCCGAGGGTATTATTGGGGCTTTTACTTTTGGTACTGCGGGCCCCGGTCTGCCCATCGGCTCCGTGCTATGAGGTTCTAAAGGGAAAGATCAGATAAAAATCCAAGGGCCATGGGCGGACGAGGAAGGTTCCCCATGGCCCTTTCTTTTTGGACCATGGGGAGCAAGCCTCAGGCCTGAAGGCTTCCAGGGGAGGACGAGATGATCATCGTCATGTCCAGGGATGCAACGGGCACACAGATCCAGAATGTCACCCAGTGGATAGAATCCGTGGGACTTGGAGCCAAGATAGCGAGGGCCCAAGATCGCACCATCATCGGAGTAGTGGGGGAAGGAAAGGCCCTTTTGCCCCTGTCCGAAATGGCCAAACAGAGATTCTCCCAAGTGGAAGATGTCGTGCAACTCAATTGTCCTTATCCCCTCGCTTCAAAAGACTCCAGAAGCTCCAGGACCATTATCAGGACTGGAGATCTGGAGATAGGGTCTGAGGAACTCGTTGTGATGGCCGGGCCATGTTCTGTGGAAAGCGAAGCCCAGCTCATGGAAGCAGCCTACATTGTGAAGAAGGGGGGCGCCCAGGTATTGAGGGGAGGAGCTTTCAAGCCCAGGACCTCTCCATATAGTTTCCAGGGCCTAGGGGAGAGGGGGCTCAAGCTCCTTCGCAAGGCAGCCGACTCCGTGGGGCTTCAGGTGGTCACAGAGGTCATGAGCACAGAGGATGTCCCTCTTGTGGAGGAGTATGCGGACATCCTCCAGATAGGAACCAGAAACGCGCAGAACTTCCCCCTCCTCAAGAGGGTGGGGAGAAGTGCCAGACCGGTTCTCCTCAAAAGGGGGATGATGAGCACTGTGGACGAATTCCTCATGGCTGCCGAATATATCCTCTCCGAGGGAAACTCCCAGGTCATCCTGTGCGAGCGAGGGATCAGGACCTTCGAGACCGCAACCCGTTCCACTCTGGACCTCAGTGCAGTGCCCGTCCTCAGGGAGTTGACCCATCTCCCCATTGTCGTGGATCCGAGCCATGCAGCGGGCTTGTGGAAGTACGTGGTACCGCTTGCCAGGGCGGCCGTTGCGGCCGGGGCCGATGGCCTCCTCGTGGAGGTTCATCCGGAGCCGGAAAAAGCCCTGTGCGACGGCCCCCAGTCCCTCAGGCCAAAGACATTCTACACCCTCATGGAGGAGATCCGCTCCGTGAAGGCAGCTATCTCCCGGAAGAGGTCCTCCATGCCATGAGAAACTTGACAGTGAGGATAGAGAGAAACCCCTCGGAGGGACACGATATCCACATAGGGAGGGAGATTCTGGAGGCAGCGGCCTTGCGCCTCATGAGCTCAGGGTGGGGATCGAGATACGTTGTCTTGACAGACTCCAGGGTGGGAGCAGTCCACGGGAGGCAATTGATGGATCTGCTCCGAGGCACGGGAGCGCGGGTAGACCCAGTGGAGATCCAACCTGGGGAAGCCTCCAAAACAGTGGCTACGGCCCTGGATATAATCCGCCAGCTCCTCTCCATCGAGGCTGACAGGCACACTTGTCTAGTTGCCCTGGGCGGAGGGGTTGTGGGGGACCTTACCGGATTCGTGGCCTCGATCTTCATGAGGGGGATACCCTATGTGCAGTTTCCCACTACCCTTCTAGCCCAGGTGGACAGCAGCATCGGAGGCAAGACAGGTGTGGATCTCCCAGAAGGAAAGAATCTCATTGGAACTTTCTACCAGCCCAAGGCGGTTTTCATGGAACTCTCCTTCCTGGACACCCTGCCCCAGGAACAGATGAGGGAGGGTTTGGCAGAGGTCGTCAAATATGGGCTCATAGAGGATCCCGAGCTTCTTTCCATTGTCGAGGCAAGGCCGGATCTCTGCTCAAGAAAAGACCCTGACCGCCTGGAAGAGATAGTCTACAGGTGCGCCCTCATCAAAAAGAGGTTCGTGGAGATGGACGAGAGGGACCAGGGAGTGCGGAGGATGCTCAACTTTGGCCATACCATAGGCCATGCCATCGAGGCGGAGTCCTCTTACGAGATCTCTCACGGTGAGGCCGTCTCCATAGGAATGGTTGCCGAGGCGAGGATATCCCTCAAGTTGGGCCATCTCTCCAAGGGGGAGGTGGAAAGGATCGAGGGGTTGCTGGCCTCCCTGGGATTGCCAGTCAGGGTCCCCCATGGGCTCTCCACAGAGGGCATCCTGGCTCACATGCAGAGGGACAAGAAGAGATCGGGTAACACGAGACCCATTGTGCTCCTCAAGCGAATTGGACTTCCTTTCCTGGAGAGGGATGTACCGGAAAGTTGCATAAGAGAGACCCTGATGGAGCTCCAGTCATGAGCTGCTTGGATTTGGAAGCACTCAGAGCTGAGCTCGAGGAGATAGATAAGCGCCTCATTGAGATCCTCAATGAGAGGGCAGTTCTGGCCCTCAAGATAGGGGATGCCAAGAGGGCCCTCGGTCTCGACCTTTGGGATCCCTCCCAGGAAGCCAGGGTTTTGAAGCGAGCTTCTGGCTTAAATCGTGGGCCCCTCTCGTCGGAGGCCCTTGAGGTCATTTTCAGGGAAATACTGTCCACTTGCAGGGCAATCCAGGGGCCAGTGAGGATATCCTTTCTCGGTCCCGAAGGATCTTTTAGCCATTTGGCCGCACTTAGCCAGTTCGGTAGAGATGCTTCCTTTTCTCCTTGCCAGACCATAGCGGAGGTGTTCAGAAAAACGGAGACAGGGCAGAGTGACTGGGCAGTGGTGCCCATCGAGAACTCCACAGAGGGATCCGTGAGATCCACCATGGAGGAGCTTCTATCCACGCCTCTCATGGTCAGGGCGGAAATAATCCTTCCCATTTCCCACTGTTTGGTCTCGAAGGCACCATCCATTGAGAAAGTGGAGAGGATTTACTCCCACCCTCAGGCCCTGGGCCAGTGCAGAGGGTGGCTGAGGGAAAACCTCCCCGGTAGAGAATTGGTGGAAGTCCCGAGCACATCCAAAGGAGCCCTGATGGCTGCTCGGGATCCTTCGGCCGCTGCCATAGCGAGCCCTCTAGCCTGCGAGATCTATGGGCTGAAGATGCTGGCGGAAACCATTCAGGACTCGGGGAACAACGTCACCAGGTTTTTGGTCTTGGGCAAAGGGATGAGCGATCCCACGGATGATGACAAGACCTCCATCATTTTCTCGACGAGACACCGGCCTGGAGCCCTTTGCAGAGCCCTGCTTCCCTTTGCAGAGCTGGGAGTGAATCTCCTCAGGCTGGAATCCCATCCCATTCCCCAAAGGCCATGGGAATACATGTTCTTCGCTGACCTGGAAGGGCACGCAAGCAGAGATCCCCTCAGGAAGGCCATGGCCCGTATGGAGGCCCAAGTGACCCACTTGAAGCTCCTGGGATCCTATCCAAAGGGACGGTCTGGAAAATGATTTGCGTCTCCTTGAAACCGAGGGATACAAGGGATGCCTTGGAGCAGATGCGCTCTGTCTTCGGAAAAGCTGACCTCGTCGAACTGAGATTGGACATGATGGAGAGGTGGGATCTCGGAAGGCTCATCGGGGAAAAGAGGCTTCCTATAGTTGTCACGCTCAGGAAGAAGGGAGAGGGAGGAGGTTTTCAGGGCGATGACAGTGAAAGGCTTGCGATTCTCAAGGAGGCAGTGAAACTAGGGGCCGATTTCTTGGATCTGGAGATGAGAGGAGCAAAGAAGATCCTAAGTGAACTCAAGGAGGAAGCGAGGACCTCAGGAGGTCGAACAAGATTCATAATTTCATCCCACAACTGGACCTACACTCCCCAGCTTCCTGTCCTGAAAAGGCTTGTGAAAAAATGTTTCGCCCTGGGTGCAGACATTGCCAAGATCGTCACAAATGCCCTTAGACCACAAGACAATCTCGTCACCATGCAACTGGTCTTGTGGGGAGAAAAAGACGGGATCCCCACGATTTCCTTTTGCATGGGAAAGCTCGGAAGACCGAGCAGGATCATGGCCCCTTTGCTGGGAGCCCCTTTCACCTATGCATGTATCAGAGAGGGAATGGAGCTTGCGCCAGGGCAGTTAACCCTGGGAGAGGTGAGAAGAGCGCTGGATATTCTGAGAGGATCCCATGAGAGACGGAGCTAAAAGGTCAGAAGAAGTGCTGGTCTTCGGTCTCTTGGGAAATCCCGTAGGCCATAGCCTCTCTCCAAAAATGCATCGGGCGGCATTCCAGGCTATGGGAATCGAGGCCGAGTACGTGGCGTTTCCCGTCGTGAACTTGGAGCAGGCGGTAACGGGGATAAGGGGACTGGGAATTCGAGGGGCTAGTGTGACCATCCCCTTCAAGGAAGAGATCATCTCCCTCATCGACAAAGTGGATCGTGTGGCCTCGGTCATAGGTGCAGTGAACACCCTGGTGAACGATCGGGGAGTCCTCACGGGGACCAATACGGATTGGCTGGGATTGAAAAGGGCCTTGGAGTCTCGAATCTCCATTCGGGGGAGAAGGGTCGCCATCTTGGGTGCTGGGGGGGCCGCAAGGGCTGCTGTCTACGGGGTCATGGCCGGTGGGGGAGAGCCCATCCTCCTAAACCGAACTCCCCAGAGGGCGGTGAGGGCAGCAAGGGACTTGGGATGCGGGTGGGCCCTCTGGGAAGGTTTAGGGGACCTCAATGCCCACGTTCTCGTGAACGCGACCCCTGCAGGAATGTCCCCCAGGGGCGACGAGTGCCCGGTTGAGCCTGAATTGCTGAGCCGATTTCACTTGGTAGTCGATATGGTCTACAACCCCCTTCGCACGAGGCTCTTGGAGGAAGCAGAGGCCAGGGGGGTTGGGACAATGAATGGGGTGGAAATGTTGGTCCAACAGGGAGCCGAGCAGATTCGCATATGGACTGGAATGGAGCCACCCATCCAAATCATGAGAAAAGCCGTGATCGAGGCACTGGGGGGAGAAGATGAGGATTGAGGTGTGCGGACCATTGAATGCCACAGTGAGGCCTCCTGGCTCCAAAAGTCTCACCCAGAGGGCTCTTCTCATGGCCTCCCTCGCAATGGGCGAGAGCGTCATAAAAGGAGGCGCCCTCTGCGATGACACCCGCCATTTGATGGAGGCCTTGAGGAGATTGGGGGTGAAGATAAGGGAGTCTCGGGATGCCATAATCGTGGTGGGCACGGATGGAAGATTAGGGAGGGCTTGGGGAGAGATCCACCTGGGTGACAACGGCACTGGCCTTCGTTTTCTCGCGACCGCGTTGTGCATGACAAGGGGGGATTACAAGCTCACAGGCTCGACGAGGTTGTGCCAGAGGCCCATGGGGCCCCTTTTGGATGGTCTTCTCAAGTTGGGAGCCCATGTGAGAAGCGAGAGGGGAGACGGATGCGCCCCCATCCTCATCAAAGGAAATGGCAGTTTGAGGGGAGGCTCTGTCTCCCTCGAAGCTTCCCAGAGCAGCCAATTCGCCTCATCCCTTCTCATTTGTGGTCCCTATATGAAGGAGGGCCTTTTCCTCGAGCTCCAAGGTCAAGCTGTGTCCACTCCCTACCTCAATATGACTTTGGAGATGATGAGGAAGTTTGGGGCCGAGATCTCGGGGGACCTTCGCTCTGGGTTGAGGGTAGAAGGCCGGAAGGGCTACAAGGGTCGTATCCTGGAGATAGAACCAGACATCTCGAGTGGTTCTTACTTTCTCGCCGCATCAGCCCTGTGCGGGGGAAGGGTGAGAATAGAGGGCGTGGGAAAGGCCTCGCTACAGCCCGATATGAGGATCTGCCACATCTTGGAGAGGATGGGCTCCAGTGTGACCCTGGGGGATTCGTGGATAGAGGTGGAAGGGAGGCTCATGGAGGGGGAGGATCTCGTCTTCGATCTCAGAGATTGCCCGGATCTGGCCCCGACTGTGGCTGTGCTCGGCGCAGCTAGGCGAGGCAAAACAGCGATAATCAACGTCCCTCATCTGAGGTTCAAGGAGAGTGACAGAATAGCGCAGGTCGCATGCGAGCTCAAAAAAGTGGGAGCTCGAGTTGAGGAGCTCAGTGACGGGATGATAGTGGAGGGAGGTAGCCTCCATGGGGCAAAAATAGATGCCCATGGCGATCACAGAATAGCCATGAGCTTCGCAATCCTTGGCCTCAAGGTCCCTGGGATGGAGATTCGGGATCCTGAGTGCGTGGCCAAGTCCTATCCGGGATTTTGGGAGGACTTGAGGAGGATCTCGTCGCCGTGAACATAAGGCTCTTGGGTCACAGATGTAGCGGAAAGACCTCAGTGGGCAAGCTTTTGGCGAGGAAACTCGGGATCCCCTTTTGGGATACCGATGATCTCATCGAGATGCGGCAAGGGATGGCAATAAGTCAGATCGTGGAAACGAGGGGCTGGAGTTTTTTCAGGGCCAAGGAGAGGGAGGTGCTACTTGAGGTTATTGACAAAGAAGATGGGGTTGTGGCCCTAGGAGGAGGAGCTCTCTTGGATCCACGCAACAGGGAAGATCTCAAGGAAAAAGGGGTGAACATATGGCTTTTGGCGAAGCCCGAGACCATCCTCCAGAGGATGAGGCAGGACCCCAAGACCGCATCCAGGAGACCACCCCTCAGGGGGCTTTCCCCTGAAGAAGAGTTGCCCCTTCTCATGGAAGAGAGGGACCGACTTTACAGGGAAGTGGCTCACCTGGAGGTGAGAACCGATGGAAGGCCTCTCGAGGAGATAGTGGGAGAGATCCTATACAGATTGGGCCTCCTCTCCTCCTTGGCTACCAAGTCCTATTAGAGGAGTGGAGACTTGCCGGGCAATACCATAGGGAAAATGTTCAGGGTGACCACCTGGGGTGAATCCCACGGGCCGGCTGTGGGGGCAGTGATAGACGGATGCCCCCCCGGCATACCCTTGTCCCCGGAGGACATAGAGAAGGACCTCCGGAAAAGGAGGCCATCGGGGCTTCCTTGGAGCACCCAGAGGAGGGAGGAGGATGAGGTTCAGATCCTCTCCGGAGTGTTTGAGGGCCGAACCTTGGGCACTCCCATCTCCCTTCTGATCCCCAATAAGGACGCGAGGAGTTCTGACTACGATTCCCTGAAGGGGATTTTCAGGCCGGGTCACGGGGACTACACCTACTTCAAGAAGTATGGCCACATAGACCACAGGGGTGGAGGAAGGGCCTCGGCGCGAGAGACAGTGGCGAGGGTGGCAGCAGGGGCAGTGGCCCGCAAGCTTCTGGGCTCGGAGGGGATAGAGGTTGTGGCCTTCACCAGGGAGATAGGCGGGATAGTGGCCAGGAAAACGCTCTTGGAAGAATTGGATCAGAATCCCCTAAGGTGCCCTGACCCGGATGTGGTGGAGGAAATGCTCCGGGTACTTGAGGCGGCGAGAAAGTCGGGCGATACCTTAGGGGGTATTGTGGAGATAAGGGCAAGAGGATGCCCCCCAGGACTTGGAGAGCCAGTATTCCATAAGTTGGATGCGGATCTGGCCTCGGCCTTGATGAGCATCGGATCCGTCAAGGGTGTGGAGATGGGAGCGGGATTTGGGGCCTCTCGAATGAGGGGGTCCGAGTGCAACGACGCCATAAGGCCCCACGGGTTCGCCTCCAACAACGCTGGGGGTGTCCTAGCTGGCATCACTACTGGGCAGGAACTGGTGGTCAGGGTAGCCTGCAAGCCGGTCCCATCCATCTCCAAGGAGCAGATGACCATAGACCGAAGTGGCGAGGAGGTCTGCCTGACCATGAGGGGCAGGCACGATAGCTGTGTCATCCCGAGGGTGCTTCCAGTTTGTGAAGCCATGGTGTGCATGGTGATTGCGGATCATTTGCTCATGCAGAGGGCCATTTGCGGATGGAAATAGGAATTGTCGGTGGCACGAGGGGAATGGGTCGTTGGCTGGCCAGGGTCCTCCTCCAGGAGGGTTACACGGTGCATGCGTGGGGAAGAAGCGAGGAACGCGAGATGGAGGAGAGGATCCCCTCCTGCCAGGTGGTGTTCGTGAGTGTCCCCCTGGAGGTGGTCTCCGAGGTCTTGGAGAAGGTTGGGCCAATGGTGAAGGGAGGCAGTGGACTTATGGACCTGAGCTCCCTCAAGGAGGAGCCTGTGGCGACAATGCTCAAATGCAGCTCTTCGGAAGTGGTGGGTATACACCCCCTTTTCGGCCCAAAGGTGAGGTCCCTCAAGGGAAAGAAAGTGGTCTTCTGCAGGGGGAGGGGAGAGAAATGGCTTGGTTGGGCCAAGAATCTCTTCGAGAAAAGGGGGGCCCGGATCCTGGAGATGGACCCGGGGGAACACGATTGGAAGATGGCGAAGATTCAGCTCCTCACTCACCTGAACACAATGGTCTTGGGAGTATCTCTGGGGGAACTGGGTGAAAGCCTCGTGGAACTCCTCGATATCTCCACCCCAGTGTTCGAGAGGAAGGCCAGGATGCTCAGGAGAGTTTTCTGGGAAAATCCGGGACTGTATTCAGCCTTGGTCGCCATGAATCCTCACCTTTCGAGAATCCTAGAGGTATACACTAGCGCCCTCGGAAGGATATCCCGAGCTTTGGGCCAAAACGGGCCAGAAAAACTTCGCTCTCTCATGGAAGATACGAGAAGGGCCTTAGAAGGTGGCCCTCTTCGCGCCAAATGACCCAATGGGAGTTTCCTCAAGAGTCCTCAGTCGAGAGCTGTTTCACAGGCCTCTTCGGACATGAAGCGCCAAACTCAGGGGCTTTGAAGATGATCCCGGCTAGCTGAAGGGCTTCTCCCAAAACAGAAGGCTCCTCTCCCCTTTTTTCCTCCAGTTCCAAGACGCTGGGGCTCAAATCCGTTGACGCTTCTTCTCAGCGTGTGTTACCGTCGAAGCCTGGGAGGGAGAGAGTCTTGGAAGTGGAACTCCTTGAAGGGTTTGAGGGCCTGGATAAGATAGAAGGGGAGTGGGATGATCTTTGGTTGTCTTCGAGGGAAAGGTGGGTTTTTCTCCATCCCATTTGGGCGAGATGCTGGGTGAGCCACTACGGGGAGGACGTTTCCCCGAAGCTCCTTTGTGTGAGGAACGAGAGGGGGGAACTTGTGGGGTTAGCTCCCCTTTGCACGAGCCGTGGAGATCCTCAAGTCTTCAAGTGGATTGGGGGAGAAGAGCTCTCAGACACTCAAGATCTCGTTATAAGGAGAGGCTGGGAAGCCATGGTCCTGAGCTCTCTAAATGGGATCTTGAGGAAAATTCTCGGCCCCAGAGGGAGGCTCGATCTCCACTTTGTCTCGGAGGGTTCCCCGATTCTGAGCGAGGCCAATGACATGTTGATGGAAGGGTGGGATGTGAGGATAGAGCTCGAGGAATGCGCCCCCTTCGTTGATCTCCCCGAGACATGGGAGGAATTTCTCTCTTCCCTCAAAGGCCACCACCGCCACGAGCTCAGGAGAAAGATGGGCAAGTTGGAGCGCTCTTTCCCCGTGAGATTCCGAGAGGTCGCGACGGATGATGGTTGGGAGGAGGGCCTGGAAAATTTCTTCAGGCTTCACAGGGCGAGTCAGGTGGAAAAGGCCCAATTCATGGACAAGAGGAGGGAGGCCTTCTTCAGGGAGATGGGCTGGGCCTTCCGAAAAAAGGGGATCCTCAGATTGACAGAACTCAGTGTAGAGAATGGCCCTGTTTTGGCTTCAGCGGTCTCCTTCGTGACGGGCGAGACTTGGGCCCTTTACAACTCGGGATTCGATCCCCAATACAGGCAGCTGAGCCCTGGTATAGTCCTTGTAGCCAAGACCATCTTCGCGGCGATAGAGGAAGGCCTCAGGCGTTACGATTTTCTGAGAGGCCGCGAGCTCTACAAATACGATTTCGGGGCCAAGGATAGGCTTCTCTACAAGGTGAGCATGGCTCCGCGGCCGTGAAAGGTGGATCATGAGAATTGCGGTCCTGAGCACTCATACATGCCCACTCGCTTCTCTCGGAGGCAAGGAAACAGGGGGCATGAACGTCTATGTGAGGGAGACGAGCCGGGAGCTTGCCAGAAGGGGAGTCCTGGTGCACATATTCACGAGAAGCCAGAATCCCAGTATTCCGAGGAGGGTATCCCTGGGAGAAGGAGTCGATGTATTCCACGTCCCTGCAGGCCCAGAAAGGCCCTACCCCAAGGACCTGGTGCTCGAACATTTGGCGGAGTTCGTCCGTGGGGTCCTCACTATGGCTAGAGGGCCCTATGATCTCATTCACAGCCACTACTGGCTTTCTGGAGTCGCTGGGCTGGAACTCAGGAAGAGCTGGGGTATTCCCCAGGTCCACATGTATCATACATTGGCCCGGGTGAAGAACACTGTTGCGAGAAACACTGCAGAGATGGAAAAGACGCCGAGGCTCAACTGGGAGATGGAATTGGCCAGGGAGGTGGATGCGTTGATTGCCCCTCACCCCTTGGAGAGGGCCCAGCTCGTATGGCACTATCAGGCCCCACCAGAGAGGATCCACATAGTTCCCTGTGGCGTGGATACCTCGGTTTTCCACCCCATGGACCCATGGGAGGCAATGAAATCATTGGGGATAGAAGGGAGACGCTGGGCAATTTTTGTGGGAAGGCTCGATCCCATAAAGGGCCTGGACACCCTTTTTCAAGCCGCCAAGATACTCAGAGACCATTTGGGGCCATGGGATGTGCCCTTGGGAGTGATGATTGTGGGGGGGACAAAGGCCGAAGATGGCATCGCCTCCTCCCCCGAGGTTGTTGGCCTCAGGGAGATGGCGAGATCCGCTGGAGTAGAGGACATGGTGATTTTTGTCGGCCCCAAGAGCCAGGAGGAGCTTCCTCTTTACTACAATGCCGCAGAACTGTGCGTGCTTCCCAGTAGATACGAGTCCTTCGGCATGGTAGCCCTGGAGGCAATGGCTTGCGGAACCCCAGTCGTGGCCTCAAGGGTTGGGGGACTGGCCTATACCGTAATCCATGGCGAGACAGGCCTTCTCGTCCCAGAGGGAAAGCCAGAGGAGCTGGCTCAGGCTCTAGCAATTCTCTTCAGGGAAAGGTCTTTCAGAAATCGATTAGGTGAGAGGGCAGCTCAGAGGGCGAGGGCCTTTTCCTGGAGACGTGTGGTCGACGGACTGATGGAGGTATACGGCAGGGTCCTCGGGAGGGCGGAATGCTCTGGACCTAAGAGACTGGAGGCACCCATTGCTTGGATGGGCGAGACCCAAAGGGGATTTTCCCTCTGAGTCCAAGTCCTTGGCCAGAAGAGACAATGGTCATTTGGCTTCCCAGGGAAACCTCGTCTTCTGGAAGCATGGGGGCGAGGAAATTTCCGGACTGGGCTATCCTGTGACGAGGATTCAAAAACTCCAGTTGCGCCAGCTTCCTGAAACCTGGACTTAGATCCTTGGGAGGAGGAGAGTTGAGCGGCGAAAGACCGGATCTTGCTCCCTACGCCACAAGAAGCACCGACTCCAGGGGAAGAAAACATCCTGAGCTCTTCAAAGACGATAGGCCCCATTTCGAGAGGGACAGGGACAGGATAATCCATTCAACGGCTTTCAGGAGACTAGAATACAAGACCCAAGTGTTCGTCAACCACGAGGGAGACTACTACCGGACCCGCCTCACCCATACCCTCGAGGTGGCTCAAATCTCCAAGGGGATAGCGAGGCGATTGAATCTCAATGAGGATCTAGCTGAATCCATAGCCCTAGCCCATGACCTGGGTCACACGCCATTCGGTCACACTGGAGAGGAGACCTTGGCCTTCTTGATGAGGGAATGGGGAGGTTTCGAACACAATCTTCAGAGTCTGAGGATAGTGGAGGAGCTCGAGGAGAGATATCCCGATTTCCTGGGGCTCAATCTGACCTGGGAGACCAGGGAGGGGCTGGTGAAGAGGTCCATCTCCCAGCAAGGCATCCCCAGGACCATCCCGGCTGAATTCTCACCCGAAGAGGCTCCGTCCTTGGAAGCCCAGATAATAGAACTTGCCGACGAGATAGCTTACAACAACCATGACATCGACGATGGGCTCGAGGCGGGTTACCTGGAGGAGGAAGAGCTGGTCGCCGAGGTGGACCTGTGGATGGAGATGAGGGATTTGGTTCTGAGGAAACATCCGGCCATCGAGGGCAAAAGACTCAAATACCAGACCATAAGTCACCTGATAGGCTATCTCATCCAGGATCTCGTGGAACACACGAAGAAGATGATAAAGGAAAGGGGCATAGAGACCCTCCAGGATGTGAGGAGGGCCGGCGTGAACATTGTCAGTTTCTCTCCTGAGACCAGGGCGAGGAATGAGGTCCTCAAGGGCTTTCTCCAGCGAAAACTCTACAAGCATTACAAAATGGAGAGGATGCGACTGAAGGCCAAGAGAGTGGTCCAGAGACTGTTCGAGGCTTATATAGATCAGCCGACACTGCTTCCCCTGAGACACCAAAGAAGGACCCTACAAGAGCCCCTTCAGAGGGTTGTATGCGACTACATAGCGGGGATGACGGACCGCTTCGCCATCGAGGAGTACAAGAAGCTTTTCGATCCGGAGGAAAGGGTATGAGGGGTTCCTCTGGGGGTCCCTTCCCCGAAACCCATGTCCAAAAGCCCCAGGGCGATCCCAAAGGACTCATGGCCCATATGGCCTCCCTCTGCCAGGAGCTCAGGATAGCCCTTCACTGTTTCAGGGAAAAGGGGTGCGGCTGGGGGAGTCTTCTCTTGGTAATGAGCGGCTCCGAGGTTCTCTCCCTCTATTGGGCGGGGAGCAGAGGCACAGCTCAAAAAAGGGGCTCCAGGGCCCTCTATGGTTTCCTCGTGAGCTATTTCCCCCGTTTCAATTCCTCGGCCAGGGGCCCAGATGGCAATTATTACAGGGTGCGCATTCCCTTGTCGAGGGAGGGCGGCAAGGCATCCAAGAGACTCAAGATCCCCTCAGCATTGGTGCACCTCTACAGAAGGGGGGCAATGGAGGACCTAGTAGCCCAGGAAGAGGCCGGTAGGGGAAGATGCGTGATCCTTGGGCGGGGAAGGTGGGGTTTTCTCATAGATCCCTGGGAATTGGTTGAGGATTTCGAGGAGACCATGGACAGGTTTCTCCTGGAACTCGATTCCAATGCCCTTCTCATGCAGAGGTGTTTGCGGCGGTTCAATCATCTCCATGGATGATGCGAAAAGAAAGGCTTTTGTCGTCTTGGGAGTCGGCCTTCTGGCCATAAGCTGGGCAGCCATATTGGTGAGGCTCTGCCACGCCCCTGCAATGATAGTTGCTTTCTATCGATTGGCTCTTTCGGCGATCATCCTCGCTCCTTGGTTTTTCTTCTCGGGAACCTCGGATTATGCTCCCCGATGGAGAAGGGGATGGGGTTTGATGGTCCTCTCCGGCGTTTTCCTAGCATCCCATTTCCACTGTTGGATAGAAGCTGTACAGAGGGCACCAGTGGCATTGGCCGTGACCATCTCCTCGACCCATCCGGTGTTTGTGGGGATCCTTTCTCAACTCGTCTACGGAAAAGGGTTCGGACGTGCCAGGGCAGTGGGGACGCTTCTCACAGTGGGGGCCGTAGCTGGGATGATGTGGGATCCCTCAAGTTGGAGCCACGGGGACCTGTATGGATTCCTCTGGGCTCTGGGGGCCTCATTCTTCTTCGCCCTCTACATGATGATAGGTCAAAGGGTGAGGACCAGGACGGGAATCATATCCTATGTGGTGCCAGTATATGGTGTGGCCGCCTCCCTCCTTATGGCTGGGGCCATCTTCAGAGGACTCGATTTTCTAGGTTATTCTCCTCAAACCATTGCCATGTTCATCCTTCTTGCCCTCGTTCCAACGGTCATAGGTCATTCCTCTTTGAATTGGGCATTGGGGCATCTCTCAGCCACCATGGTGGCCGTGAGTGTTCTGGCAGAGCCTGTGGGAGCCTCCCTCCTGGCCTGGGCCATTTTGGGGGAAAGGCTTAGAGGGTCCGTAATCTTTTGGGGCTCGATCATTCTCTTTGGGATTTACATCTCGTCCAGGGAAGAAATTTGGGAGAGAGGATCAAGGAGGGGAAGAGTTCATGAGGGAATATAAGAGACCTCCCATAGTGTGCGTGGTGGGCACTTCGGACAGTGGCAAGACTACCCTTCTCGAGAAGATCATCCCTGAGCTGAAAACCAGGGGCTACAGGGTGGCTGTGGTCAAACACGATGTCCATGGATTCGAGATGGACAAGGAGGGGAAGGACTCCTGGCGTCTCAAGAGGGCCGGGGCCGATGCCATCGTTGTGTCCTCGCCCATGAAGATCGCCCTCATAGAGGATGTGGACCATGACCTGACCTTGGATGAGCTGAGGGAAAGACTGAGGCTCGAGGTGGATATAATCCTCACAGAGGGATACAAGAGGGAGAGTTATCCCAAGATAGAGGTCTTCAGACAAGCACACGGGAGAGGGCTTCTCTGCTCTGAGGAAGAGGAGCTTATAGCCATTGCAAGCGATTCACCCATTGAAGTGGGCAATGCGCGCTGGCTCCATATAGATGACGCCAAGGCAATAGTTGATTTTCTGGAAGAGAGATTCTCCCTCAAGGAGAAAGAGAGATGACGGGGCTCATCTTGGCAGGAGGGAAGAGCAAGCGCATGGGGCAGGAAAAGGCATTGCTTCCCCTTGGCAATAAGACCCTGATAGAGAGGGTGGCGGATGCCTTGGGGTGCGTCTGCGATCCCGTGATCATCGTCACCAATACACCCTCCAACTACTCCTTCTTGGGCCTCGAGATGGTGGCAGATCTGATAGTGGGCCACGGTGCCCTGAGCGGCATCCATGCGGGGCTTTTTTTCTCACCCACCCCGAGGGCCTTTGTCATAGGATGCGACATGCCCCTGGTGAACCCCACCTTGGTGAGACTTCTGGTGGAACAGAAGGCCAAGTGGGACGTGGTAGTTCCGAGGGTGGGAGAATTTCTGGAGCCGCTTCATGCCGTGTATTCCAAGAGGTGCCTTCCCACCATGGAGCAGTTTCTCCTTTCGGGAGGAAGGAGGATACTGGACCTTTATCCCAAGCTCAAGGTGCTGGAGGTGAGCGAGGCTGAGCTCCGCAAGGTGGACCCGGAGCTCCTTTCATTCTTCAACGTCAATACCCCGGAGGATCTCTCTGAAGTTGAGGCCCTCTGGTCCCGAACCTAGAGAGTATGCGCCTGATTATCTCCGAGGTGGAGATACCCTCACGGAGGGGAACCCTCACAACTTCTCCTCCAATGGATCGGACCCATTGCGCTCCGACTATGGCCTCCTCTGGCCAGTCCGCCCCCTTGACCAGAAAACGGGGCCCGATTGCCTTGATGATTCTCAGGGGGTCTGGATCCCCGAAGGGGATCACCATGTCCACGCACTCCAATGCCGCTAGGACAAGCGCCCTGTCCTCGAGGGGGAGAATCGGTCTGCCTTCTCCCTTTATGGACCTAACCGAGTGATCATCGTTTATTCCCACAACGAGAAAATCCCCCAAAGATCTCGCCTGAGAGAGGTATTGGACGTGACCCGAGTGGACTATGTCGAAGCATCCATTGGTGAAGACAACTTTCTTCCCTCGGGCCTTGAGCTCCCTTATGATGGGGACTGCACGCTCTAGGTCCAAGATCTTCTCCATCATCTCGTGCCTCAAAGGAGCACCACAAGGGGTCTTTGGATACATCCAAAGAGCATGATAGCTTCCCATCGCCATCTGAGCCAACCCCTTGGGAAGACCGCCCGAACCACTCGCCATGGGCGGAAGACGGGGCTGTCCCCACCGAAAATCCGAGGTCTTTGGGCATGAGCCTCCGAGGCCATGGGCTTTGGAGAAGGATGCGAGCTAGTCCTTGTATCCCTCTTTCCAAAATCGACTTTCTCGATCACGTCTCTTTCCGGATTCCATGGATTCGGGGTCTTCAAGTATCTTCCGAGATCTTCCCATTGGGCATGCCCTTTACAGATTGTGAGAGTCTAGGGTAATAGAATATCCTTTTAGGGGTCGAGGGAATTGACCCATGAAGAAACTCATGGGAATCACGAGGAGCGGGAATCTTGAATGGCTGACAAGAAGGAGATCAGATCCCTGTATCTTGAGGGGATAGATTGGTGGAACAAGGGAAAATACGACAGGGCACTTGTTTGTTTCCAAAGGGCCCACGAGCTTTCCCCCCAGAATCCATTCATAATGTCCTATCTTGGACTTGCCCGGGTCAAGATGAACGCGGTGGAGGAAGGGGTTGAGCTCTGCAAGGAGGCCCTCAAGAAGAAACCCTTCAACGAAGACCTGATCTACAATCTTGGACAGGCATGCAGACTGGGGGGGATGAGGCAGGAGGCCAGAAAGGCCTTCCTCATGGGGGCCAAGGTCTCCGATAACCCGGGCAGATTTCTCCAGGCACTGAAGGAGATGGGAGTCAGGCGAAAACCCATCATCCCGTTCTTGCCAAGGGAAAACTTTCTCAATCGATGGCTGGGCAAGCTGACTTATAAGCCGGGTCGCTTCAAGATAGAGGATATAGAGAATTGAAGGGGGAAGGGGAAGAGGGCCCTCCTCCCCTTCCCTTGATCCAGGGAGAACTCAGCCCAAGCTTTCCAGTAGGACTTCGGAGATGTCCATTACAGGAAGGGCGTCTTCCTTGCCCATGGTCTTTGTAGATGCCTCGAGCATCACTATACAATAGGGACAAGCGGTGACCAGGGTCTGGGCGCCCTTGGCCAGCGCTTCCTCCACCCTCAGATCTCCGAAGCGCTCTCCAGGGGCAGTCTCCATCCAGATCCGTCCACCTCCTCCCCCGCAGCACAGGCTATTGGACCTTATCCTATCCAATTCCGTGAAATCCGAGTCTCCTAACTGGCTCAATACCTCCCGAGGCTCATCGAACACATCGTTATGTCTGCCCAGGTAGCAGGGATCATGGTACGCTATTTTTCGTCCCCAGCTCTTGGCTGGTTTCAGTCTGCCTTCCCTAACGAGTTGGGCCAGAAGCTGCGAGTGATGGACCACCTCGAACTCTCCTCCCAGCTCGGGGTATTCCTTCTTGAAGGTGAAGAGACAGTGGGGGGAAGTGGTGATTATCTTCTTGACCCCTTTGGACTGGAAGAGCTCTATGTTCCCCTGGGCGAGCTTCTGGAATAGCTCCTCGTCTCCTATCTTCCTCACAGCCTCGCCGCAGCAACTCTCCTCTTCTCCAATGATCCCAAAGCTCACCTGTGCCCTTTTCAACAGCTCAACCACGCTCTTGGCTATTTTCTGGCTCCTCACGTCATAGCATGAGGTGCAGCAGACAAAGAGAAGGTATTCAGTCCCCTCGGAGAAGGTTGGGACCTCCAGGCCTTTGGCCCATTCTGTCCTCTTGGATCTCTCACCAGACCAGGGGTTTCCCTGGCTATGCAAGCTTCCTATGACAGGCCTGTAGCTTCCAGGAACAGTCCCAACCGAGGCCAGCATGCTCCTCATGCCCCTCACATTGTCTATTATCTTCACTTGCCTGGGACACCTGACCACGCACTGACCGCATGTCGTGCAGGCGTAAATGACCTCCTCGGACTCGAACCCTTCCAGCCCGAGCTGCCCCAGGCGTTGTACCTTCCTGATGTTGAAGGATTGGGATATGTGACCAGGCACGAGCCTCCATGGGCAGGATCCTGTGCAAAGACCGCACTGCATGCACCAGTAGAGGGTTTCTGCTCCTGATGCCACTATGGCCTCGCTCACCTCGAGATACGGAGTCCTAGCTTCCATCTCCTCGCTCCTTTTTCTCCGCCTTTATGGAATTCCTCTCAGAACCCCTTGTAGGGGTTGGGTCCTATCTCCCTTATTCTCTCCATGAAGCTTTCCACGATCGATGGGATCCTCTTGTAGTCCCGGATCTCCACCTGCTCCATCCTGACCCTGTCCGACTCCAGGGCTAGTCTATCCAAGGTCTCAGAGACCTTGGATAGCCTGTATTGAGCCAGCTCGCTCCCCTTTATCATGTGGCACTGGTAATCCTCACCGTGCTTGCACCCGAGAAGGAGCACCCCGTCTATCCCTTTGGAAAGGGCATCTGCTATCCATATGAGGTTGAGGGATCCAAGGCACCTGAGGGGTATGACCCTCACGTAGGGATCCCAGGAAAGCCTTCTCTGCCCCAAAATATCCAGGGCAGGGTAAGCATCGTTCTCACATGCCAGCACTATGACCCTGGGCTTTTCCTCCTCTTCTTCGGGCACCTCTATGGCCTTTATCATCGACCCTATCATATCAACGGAGTAATCCTTGAAGGAGATTATCCTCTCGGGGCAGGAGCCCATGCATATGGAGCACCTCCTGCACCTTGTGGGGTTGGGGAGGGGATTTGCCTTCTCGTCCTCGTTTATGGCCCCGAATGGACATTCCTCGGTGCAGCGTTTGCACTGGGTACACCTCTGCATGAAGAACTCTGGCCAGGAGCGGTCCCCTGCCCTTGGATGGACAGCCTCCCCCCTCGAGGTCATCTCAACGCATTGTATGGCCTTTAGGGCAGCTCCCCTGCCGTCTTCCTCCGCCCCGAGCATGTCCATGGGTTGCCTCACACACCCAGCAGCATATATACCCGTTCTCCTGGTCTCATATGGGAAGCATATGAAATGGGAGTCAGGCATTCCGTAAAAGAGCTTGGGCAACTCTGGACCCTGACGGTAGTCGAGGTGGAGGACCATCCCTTCCTTCTGCCTATCTGCGACGGAGGCCTGTTCTGTCTTCTGGCTTTGGTCAGCTTGAAGGAGACTCTCGTACACTTTCACCATGTCTCCTTCCACTGCCATTGAGGGGACCATGCCTGTTGCCAGGACCACCATGTCCGCTTCCAGAAGGAGCTTTTCTCCAGTGAGCATATCGTCCACCTCTACAGCTATCTTCCCATCCCCGCCCTGTGCGACGGAGGCCACCTCCCCTTTCACGAACACTACCCCCTCTTTCTGGGCTCTCCTGTAGAATTCCTCGTACTGGCCCGGAGTTCTCATCTCCTTGTACACTATGAAGGCCGCCGCCGAAGGATCCTGTCCTTTCAGGTAGAGGGCTTGTTTGAGGGAGACCATGCAACAAACAGAGGAGCAATAGGGAAGATGCTCCGGGTCCCTGGAGCCCGCGCACTGGATGAATACCACTGTCTGGGGCTTGGAGCCATTGGAAGGTCTCTTGAATTCTCCTGTCTTGGCCATCATCTCTTCCAGCTCGATATTTGTCACAACATCTTGAATTGCGCCGTACCCCAGATGACCTAATCGGGTGGGATCGTAGGGCTTCCAGCCCGTTGCCTGGACAATGGCCCCCACTTTGAAGCTCTCCTCTCTCTGCGGGCCTTTCACGAACACATCGAACATCCCAGGTGCACCCTGGATCTTCTGGATTTCAGCGGAGCAAATCACCCTGATGTTCTTCTCCTCGCCCACCTTGGAGATGAGATCTTGTACTCCCACATCCTCCAGCTCCCTGTAAGGAGGGTTGAAGGGGTAGCGTTTGAACTGTCTCGCCATCCACCCCCCGAGCCTTTCCTCTTTCTCCACGAGGACCACTCCATAGCCTGCCCTGGCCGCTTCCAGCGCAGCGGTCATTCCAGCCACGCCCCCGCCAACCACCAGTATGGTCTTGTCCACCTCTGCCTGGAATGGCTCCAGAGGCTCTGACTTCTGGACCTTGACAATGCCCATTCTGAGATAATCCTCAGCGGCCATCTGGGTGTCCTCTCCACCGGGCTCGAGGCACCAGGCCACCTGCTCCCTCAAGTTGACCCTCTCCAAGACCACATGGTCGGGGAACTGGAACACCTCGTTGAGAACCCGTGGAGAGCATGCAGCCAGAACAATTCCATTCACCCCTTCTCCATCCAGGTCCTTCTTTATGCTTTCGAGGCCCTCCTCCGTGCAGTAAGCCGCGTGCCTTCTGCACACTGGGACTTTCATCTCAGAGCGAGCCACATTCAGCAGCTTTTCAACATCCAAAGAACTTCCGATCCCGCATCCTTCACAGACATAGACCCCTATTTTCTTCTCCCCCATAGAGCCCTACCTCCTCTTCAATGACTGAATTGCCGAGAGAGCTGCCCCAGTGGCATCCTGGACCGTATGAGCCACATCCACAGGCTTCTTCACACACCCAGCAGGTATAATCCCGGTCTCCTCCGACGAGACCAGGAACCCGTAATCATCGCAAGGAACCTCAAAAGGCACTGGGGACTTGACCGTCGTGGGGACGATGCCCGTTGCCAGGACGACCAGATCTGCCCTGGAGGTGATCCCCTCACCTTTGTCAACATCTTCAACCCTTAGGATCAGCTCTCCTGTAGCTTTGTCCGGGAAAATCTCGGCCACCTTTCCCTTGACAAAGGTTATCTTTGGGTCGGCTTTCGCTTTCACGTAGAGATCTTCCAACCTTCCCAGGGCCCTTATGTCGATATAGAAGATGGTCACTTCCGCATCCGGATACTGTTCCCTGACATAGAAGGCTTGTTTGAGGGATGCGGAACAGCACACTCCAGAGCAATAAGGCAAGTGGTTTTCGTCCCTCGAGCCCGCACACTGCACAAACGCTACCCTGCGCACTTCTCCACCGTCACTGAGCCTCGATATCTTTCCTCCGGTTGGCCCACCCACGGCAGAGAGCCTTTCCATCATCACGTTGTTTATGAGATTGGGATTCTTGCCGAAACCGTAGTAATCGATCCTGGAAGCATCATAGGGGTCCCAGCCCGTGGCCCAGATGATGGCTCCGGCGTTCAACGTGAGGACTTGCTCCTTCATGTCCAGATCTATGGCACCGAAGGGACAGACCTCCACGCATTTTCCGCAGTCCTTCCCGAGACAAACCGATGGGTCGATCACGTATCGGTTGGGAAAGGCCATCTCATGGGGAAGATAGATGGCCTTGGTCTTGTCGAGTCCGTAGTTGAAATCATTGGGCCTTTCCACCGGGCATACTGCCTCACATGCGCCGCAGGCAGTGCATTTGGAATTGACGAACCTCGGCGATACCTTAACCTGGACCTTGAAGTCACCCTTTTTGCCTTCTATGGAGGTGACGCGCGTCATTGTGTGAACCCGCACCCTTGGATTCTTGCGAATCCTCCTGAAGTTGATCTCCAGACCACACTGGGGAGGGCACATCTTGGGAAAATACCGATTGCTCCTGATCACCCTTCCTCCAAGATACGGGGCGAGCTCCACGAGGTCCACCGGAAAGCCGACTTCCGCCACTTCAACAGCAGCAGTGATTCCAGCTATCCCTCCACCCACTACCACAATCCCATCCCCTGCCATGGGTTCCACCTCCAACTGCTCTTTTCTCCTACTCCAAGAAATCAACAAATTCGCGTTATTTTACTGGGATGGCGGGCAGGTGTCAACGAGAGGGGGCTGAGGGGCGCTCGCAAACTCCGGTCTTGGAACTCATCGACTATGGGAGCACTCGATCTTCCTTCCCTCATGTGACGGTCGGGTCCTTATGGAGGATTTCCTTTCGAGGTGATTGGGGAACACCTTTTGAGACAAACCGGGTCAAGTACCATGTCTCCACTCCCAGTATGGTCTCCGAGGCAACCGTCTCGAAGCCAAAGGCCCTGTAAAAGGAGAGGTTCCTCGGATTCGAGGTCTCGAGGTGACAGATCTTCCCTGCTTTTTCAGCCATGGAACAAACTTCTTCCATGAGCATGGAACCGAATCCCTTCCCTTGAAAGGCAGGATGTGTCCCGAGGATTTCGAGATAGTAATGGGGCTCCCTAGGATGTCTCCTCCGAACGGAACTGGTCCAGGTAAGCCATCTTGCAAGCCCACGAAACCCTGCTCGGAAAATACCCTTGGAAAGGATGGAGACCTCCAGAAAGATGGGAGGAGGATAGCTTCCGGGAGAATAGAGAAGAGCCACGGACCTCACCTCTGCGCCATCTTTCAGGCAAAGCTCCATCCTTCCCGGGATCTTTTCCCCGAGGGTCACCTGGAACATGGTCTCGAGTTTCGCCAATCTCCGGTTGGGCTCAACCTTCTTAAGGATGGAGCAGACTATGGGATCCTGGAAAAAAGCCTGGGCTAGAACTTTAGCGGCCCTTTCCAGATCCGAGCCTTCGAGGTTGGAGAGGACAGGCGCCATGAAACCAAGACCTTTTGTTACTAGCCTTTTTTCTGAGGGCCCTTGAGCCTCCAAGTTTAGCAAAAAACAGCTCTCCCACAAATCCCATCTTCCGTGGCAGATACGGAGGCATATCTCCCTTCCTCCATCAGGTCCGGCAAAAAGGTGCTGACAAGGAAGCAATGGGAGATAACCGGCAATTTTTTCCCAAGGCTCACTCTAGGGCGATCCTCACACTCGGACCCCGATCATCGGGGAGGTGTTGGGAGTCGCTTTGATTAGGAGCCCGATCTCTCGAGGTGGCCCCTTGTGGCCCGAAGAAAGCATTCAGGCCCAAGGGGCACCATTTGGCCCATTGCCTCAGAACACTATAATGGGCTTTCCGGTCACTTGCTTCCAGGCGAAGTTCAGGAAGAAAAACCCGAAGAAGATCACATTGAGGATCAGGACCAGGTACGACCACCATGTGGCCTTGGCGGGCTTGGGCAGCTTGCTGTTCAAATACATCAAAATTATCGGAAAGAAGAGAGAAGCGAAGTTGGACATGTTGGCCGAGATCATGATCAGCTCTGTCGGCAAAGCCAAGTGGATCAAGATGGCGATCAAGATCGCCAGCCCTATCATGTAGGGATAATAGAATCGCCTCGGGCCAATCCGAGAATCGAGGTATTTTTGGTCCGCAACGATCTCCTCGAAAGATGGCATCAGCATAGTCCGTATCATCAACCGATCTCAGACGAGGCGGACCCAAGCCTTTCGGTACGTGGGGCTTGAGGCCGAGATGAGCAGACGGACCTTGAGAGCTTTACGAGTGTCTACTCGAGGCCTAAGAAGTTAAGGATTGCAGGGCAGCTCCCATCTCGCGTCAGAGCTCCCCAAGGAGAGCGCAGTCTAATGTTTATTGGGGGTGATGCTCCCATTTTTCGGATGCTGGGAGGCTCCTATTGGATCGCAGATTCAATCTCCAATGAAGGACTGAAACCCGATCCATCCCATAGGATCTGAGGAGCCCAGGAGGATCGCCTTTGGAGCCAAGCCATCTCCGCTCGGCCAAGGACAAACCAGAGGGCCCAAGTGTTTTAAGGGACGTGGGACGAAGAGCTCCCCATGGAGCTATGGGCTACGGCCATTCGCCATTGGCAGAGAAGGCCCGATGGGGTTTAGGCTAAAACCTGACCTGATTCCGCGAGAGGCTCAGAGGTATTCTCCCTTAGGAAGTATGGAGCTCGGTGAAGGGAGTTCAGTTTCCGCGTCTTTCGCATGGTGAAAGGCCGGTTAATTCAGGAAATTCAGGAAGGACCGAATAGAGGAAGGACCACTTAATGCGTCCAAGTGCCTTGGGCCGGAAACTGCTGGGAAAGCACCTCACTTTGCCTCCGAGGGGAGCGGCTTCAGTCCTCGGGGCTTGCCCAGATGATGTGGGCCTTGTTGATTATGAGGACATTTTCTCCCTTTCCCCTGGATGTGGCATTGAAGACCACTATGAAGGGCTTTTCTCCCTCCGTGAAGATCTCGCTTACCCTGTCGAATCCGTCTCGCTCACAGCTCAAGTTCACATGCCCCACCACAGTGCTCCCATCCGCGCACCTTATCTTCACCTTTGCCGGTCTGCAGACCCTCTGGAACTTGCCTTGCTTGTCCTGAGCCTCGAGGGTCACTCCCAGAGGGCCCGTTCCACGACCTACCGCCTGTCTCACTGGCACTTCCTCTATCTCGTACTTGGAGTTCTCCGTCTCGAACCCCCTTAGGGTAACCCTTTGGATGATACCTGTTCTCAGCACCCTCCCATTGTCCTGAAAGACATAGTAGCGCCTTCCAGCCTCGGGTCTGTGGCGCTCCCATCCTTCTCTCACCTCGTCTATGGGCATGACATCATCGTCGCTTCCCCAAACCTTCCGAATCCTCACTCTTCTTGCGAACTCTCTCTCTTTGGAGTCACTTTCCATGGTCTTTTCCCCTTTTTTGGGATCATGATGCGAGAGGGGGGAGTTGAACCCCCACGGGTTGCCCCACTGGATCCTAAGTCCAGCGCGTCTGCCAGTTCCGCCACTCTCGCTCCCAGGATTTCAGGATCATTGTCTTATGCGAGGCCGGGCCTCGTCAATCCCGTATGTTCGAGTGAATCCTCCAGGGATCCTTGGGACTCCGAGTCCTCGGGCCAAAAGGGCAAGCTCCTTGGAGAGTCGAATTCTTTCGGGGACCATGGCCCCTTGGGAGCAACTCCAGGGTGGGGAGCCAGTGGCGCGAGAGAGGACGGATCTTTTGGCCGAGGGAGGATGGAGCCTGATCTTTTCGCCTCACTGAAAGTCCCTGCTCTTTTTTCTCACCCCTTTCAAATGGAGATCTGGCACCCAGAGACTCCTTGCAACCAGATTGACCACATCTCCTTCCACCTGAAGCCTCCCCGAGACTCCCACAACAGGTGCTGTCTTCACAAGCCCCATGTGCTTCGCGTAAAGATGAGGCCATATAACCACATTGACAAATCCCGTCTCGTCTTCCAGGGTGAGGAAAGTGACCCCTCGGGCTGTGCCTGGACGCTGCCTGCAAATGACCAATCCGGCATACCTCACGAACCTTCCATTTGGCATGCCGCAGATCTCCTGGGCTGTTGGAAGGCCCTTTTTTCTCAGCTCCGCTCTCACCATGGCAAGGGGATGGGCCAGAGGGCTGTGATCTTGAGTCCTGTAGTCCCACAGGACTGTCTCCCAAAAACTGAGGGGGGTAAAGCTCACCTTTGGCTCATTTTCAGTGATGCTGAGGGATGGCCTGGATCTCGAGGCCACCCCCAACACCTCCCACAGGGCATCCCTCCTTTCCTTCCTGAGAGACTCCAGGGCTCCTGCCTGTGCCAAAACACAAAGGACGTCCTTGCTGAGAGAAGATCGCCTGACAAAGTCTTCCACGCTCTCAAAGGGCCCCTCCTCTCTCGCTCTTCGGATTCTCTCCCAGTCCCCTTCTCCCACACCTTTGACGAATCTGAGCCCCATTCGAACGGCAAACTTGGGAGGCACTCCCCATTTTCTTGGGAGGCAATGGTCCTCTTCCTCCATCAGGGGCTCCAAAGTGCAGTCCCACTCACTGTGGACTACCGAGGCTGGCCTAACCTCCACCCCATGGCGCTTGGCGTCCTCTATGATGGTGGCCGGGGAGTAGAAACCCATGGGCTGAGCATTCAGAAGGCCACATGTGAATTCCGCGGGCCAATGGCGTTTGAGCCATGCCGAAGCATAACTTATGAGGGCAAAGCTCGCAGCGTGGGATTCTGGGAATCCGTATTCTCCGAAACCCTGGATCTGTTGAAAGACTCTCTCTGCGAACTCAAGGGGTATCCCCTTGGCCAACATCCTCGAGATGAGCCTCTCCTTGTGCCTCCCTATCCTTCCCCCTTTCCTCCATGCAGCCATGTCTCTTCGAAGCTGGTCCGCCTCCCCTGGGGTATAGTCTGCCGCGACCATTGCCAGGCGCATGACCTGCTCCTGGAATATGGGGACTCCGAGCGTCTTTTCCAGAACTGGCTTCAGACATTCATGGGGATACTCGATGGGCTCCTCTCCTCTTCGCCTCCTGAGATAGGGATGGACCATCCCACCTGTTATGGGACCTGGCCGAATTATGCTTATTTCTATGACCAAATCGTAGAAAGACCTCGGCTTCAGCCTGGGTAACATGGACATCTGGGCCCTGCTTTCGAGCTGGAAGACCCCCACTGTGTCTCCTTTTGAGATCATCTCATAGGTGTCGGCATCCTCAGGGGGGATGGTGGCCATGGAAAGCTTCACCCCGTGGTGTTTCTCCAGGAGACGGAAACAGAGATCGAGATGGGTCAGGGCCCCCAATCCCAGGAGATCTACCTTGAAGAGCCCCAAATCCTCTATGTCCTCTTTGTCCCACTGGATCACTGTCCTGCCCTCCATGGTGGCCCTCTCAATGGGGACTATGTGGCAGACAGGCTCATGACCCAAAAGGAAGCCCCCGGGATGGATGGACAGGTGTCTAGGGGTATCCAGGATCTCGGAAGAAAGCTCCACCAGCAATCTGTGGGATGGAAGCTCCGGATCCATGCCAGCCATGCGAAGATACTCTTGGGAGACCTCCCCATGATGGGGAAGGAGCCTTGCAAGTCTATCGAGAGACGTCTCGGGAAGTCCCAGGGCTTTCCCCACGTCCCTCACAGCCAGCTTTGGCCTGTATCGGATGAAATTGGCCACCATGGCAGCATGGCTTCGACCATAACGGTCGTAAACATGCTGGATCACTTCCTCCCTTCTCCTGTGCATTATGTCCAGATCTATGTCTGGAGGCTCCGCCCTCTCTCTCGAGATGAAACGCTCGAAAAGCAGGCCCATTCTCACGGGATCTATGGCCGTTATGCCCAAACAATAGCACACAGCGGAGTTGGCGGCAGATCCCCTTCCTTGGCAAAGAATGGATCTTTCCCTGCAGAACTGGACTATCTCCCACATGGTGAGGAAATAGCCGCTATAATCCAGTTCCTCTATGAGGGCGAGTTCCCTTTCTAGCTGGGCGCGGACCTCGGGGGGCACCCTACCCCCATATCTCTCCTGTGCACCTCGGAATGTCAGTTCTTTGAGCCATTGGAAGGATGTGTAACCGTTGGGGAGCCTCTCCGAGGGATATCTGTATCTCAGCTCGCTCAAGGAGAAGTGGCACCTCTCCGCCACCTCTCTGGTCCTCTCTATGGCATGGGGGAGGTCCTGGAAGAGGGATTGAAACGCAAAGGGTGGAAGGAGGGAGTAGTGGTGATTGGGCTTGATTAGGCGACCTGCAGTGGTCAGAGTCACACCGTGACGTATGCAGGTCAGGACATCCTGGAGGGGGCGTCTGGAAGGAGCGTGATAGAGGACCTCGTTGGAGGCCAATATGGGGATCGAGTGCTTTCGGGCCCTCTCCAGGATTCTCCTCTCCGGGATCCTCTCCTCTGCCCTTCTGTGTCTCGCCAAAAGGGCGTAGAGGCGATCCCCGAAGGCATCTTGGAGGATTCCCAAGAGAGGGGTCGGATCCGACTCATCCCCCAACAAGGTGGTGTCTCCTCCCACCAGAAGCAAAAGGCCGGAGGCGTGTTCGCAGAGTTCCTCCCAACTCAAGAGGCTCTGCCCCTTGGGACATCTCAGCCTTCCTTTGGTTATGAGGCGACAGAGATTGGCATATCCACCTCTGTCCATGGCGAGAGCTACCACAGTGGAGCGTGGTTCAAGGGGCGAGAGATCGGGCCTTCCCACGCTGAGCTGGGCACCTATGAGAAGCTTGATCCCCGTCTCTTTGGCTGCCATGTGGGCTCGAACTGCCCCATAGAGACCGTCACGATCGGTTATGGCCATAGCCTCCAGACCCAAGCGTCTGGCTTCCTGGATGAGCTCTGCTGGGCTACTTGCCCCCTCGAGAAAGGAGTAGTGACTTTTAACCCAGAGGGGAACATATGGCTCCATGGCTCACCCTCCCCATTCATTCCCTACTCCACTTGTCCTTGCAAGAACCACCTCTTCCTCACCTCGTCGTAGTAGACCCAGAGAATGTCTCCCCTCAAGGTCTCCAAGAAGTAGTAGGAGCGATGGACCTCCCTTCTCCACCATCCCCCTGAGATCACATATGGCCCCCAAATTCTAGTGACAGGTCCACATTGGAGATCCCTCACTATCCATCCATCGGGCTCGTGTCGAGGTCTCATGCCGAGACACTGGGGTCTGGTATATACGCGCCTGACGAGGGTGGGGTTAGCTTTAGTGGGGGTTGGACTGGCAACAGGCAGATGGATCATGGATTCCCACAAGAAACGCGCTTCTGGGAGATGCCCTTCCACTATACGCGCCCTCACCACAGCCTCCTCTCCCAGCTCTGTCCTAAGCCTAGCCAGGGCCCTCTCACCAGCCAGTAGATCCCTCTTGGGATTGTCCACAAAGAGCCTCAATTGCTGGGGCTCTCCCCTGACCCCCACAGGCTTCAGACCCATCTCCTCTACTGGATGGGGAAGGGGAGTTGCCTCCAGTTTCAACCTCACCAGATCCACCAATAGGGTCTCATCCAGGGTCGGCCTCGCTGGCTTGACTCTGTCGGTCCGCTCCTGCCCCTTGCCCATGGACCACCGAATCTCGAGCTCCGCCACTGCCCTACCCTGTTTTGCCATTCTGGACAGAAGGGGATGGAGGTGCCTCTTCACCGTGAACAAGAGGCTGCTACTGTCTGCCATGGGGGGATCCAAATAGACCACTGATTCCACCGGTTCTTCTGGGACTTTTGGCTTCAGGGGGTCGTGAAACTCTCCTGAGGCTAGCTGATGGAGCCTGGCCACTTCTTCTCCGAAACGCTGCTCCACACAGTGGAGGGGAAGTTTGACGAATTCTCCTATGGTCTTGACCCCCAACTTCTCCATGAGATCTATGAAATCCGGGGCTGCATAAATGGCATGGATGGGAACAAGGGAAAATTCCCTCTGCTCTTCTCGGGGAGTATCCAGGACCTTTATCCCCTCGGTGACTCGGGCTATGGCATAAGTTCGAAAGCGAGAGAATCCAACCACAACCGATGCTCTCCTGCCCCTGGACAAGATGGCCTTTTGGAGCTTTTGAGCCCAGATCCATGGAGATGGGAACAGATGAGAGAGGCCCCTAACCCCGAGCCAGAAGACCCCCAGCGCATCCGAGACCTCCACCTCTGGGGAGAAGAGGAGAAGCAGCCGAGCAATTTGATCCAGCTCTGAATTTATGTCCTCATCCGGGATGTGTGCAGCTCGCAAATGGGGCACGAGATTCAGGGCCTGAGCATATCGCATCCCAGGAGTTATCCCCGACTCCTCGGCCTCAGGGCTCACCCAGAGGATCTCCCCCTGGGGCCTTTCCTGGGCCACTACCACTGCCGGAAGTCCCTTCCACTGGGGATAACGGTCCAGGAGGAGTTGGAGGGGAAGCTTCGGGATGTCAACACAGGCCAGGCGGTCCATGGCAAACTACCTCCTTGACCCAGCCAGGACCAAACCTCTTGTCCTTCAAGGCAGTGAAGTAACAGGAGAATTTGACTTCGTCCGAGCTCCTGCGAGTCGCCCCAACCCTAAGGGAAATCAGAGAGCTCAAAGAGGGGGCTTCCTGGGTTTTCTCAGTGAGAAAAACTATGGCCATGTCATGGCCCCGGGCAAGACCCGCAAGTCTCGTCTGGAGGGGAAGGGGAACATCTCCCCTCGCCCCTAGATCCACAATCAGGAGTCCAAAGGCTCCTGTGCGAGCCAAACGATCCGCAGCTCTGGCCATGGACCTTCCATCGGGACACCGAATCACAGGAAGGGCCCTGAGATCCACTCCCATCTCGGCCATATCTGGAGGATAAAAACTGGTGTCCCTGTTAGTGATCCAGGCCACGGGTTCCCCTCTCATCTGGGCCTCAAGCACCAGAAGAGAGGCCAAGGTGAGAACAGAGGAATTCCCCAATCCCGAGATTTCGGTGAGCCTCCCCCTTAAATCGACCCAAGGAAGCTCCTCCCTCTTTTGGACCCTTTGTCCCGGGACTACGGAGATGGATCTGGCCCATTGTTTGCCCATGAGAAGCCCGAGTCCAACCCTCTCGACCACTGCCATTTTGGCCTCCTTCCAACTACAGAGACCCCCTTCTCCGGGGACTCAAATAGCCCCCAGTGAGGTAGATTCCAGATAACGCCTGATCTCTATCACCTTTCCCAAGATGGTGAGCTCATGGGGGGATACGGTAATGGGAGGATAGGCAGGATTTTCAGCCCTCAACTCCATATGCCCTTGTCTCACAATGAGCCTTTTGAGGGTCGCCTCATCCTCCACCATTGCAACTACTATGTCTCCACTTTCAGCCGTAGGTTGCCTCCTCACTATGGCTATATCCCCCGGAAGGATCCCCGCTCCCACCATGCTTTCACCTTTTACCCTGAGGGCAAAAAGCTCTCCTTTATTCCTCTCCATGGACACGGGCAAATATCCATCCGGATCCTCGATGGCGGTTGTGAGGGGACCAGCCTGCACCCTTCCTAGAATGGGCACGAGGATTACGCCGCCTGTCTCCTCAGCAAGGCTGTATCCACGAGCTCTCCCGGGCTCCCTCCTGAGTTTTCCCTCCGCAACCAGGTTTTCCAGATGCCGTCTGGCAGTCTCCACAGCCCTAAAGCCCATGGCATGCTGGACCTCTCTCACGGTTGGTGGATGTCCAGCCAAAATCCGCTCCCTGACGAATCTCCAGACCCTCTCCCTAGTCTTTCCTTGGGGGGTATATGCCATTGCCTCCTCCCTTCCGGTGGATTCCCCACATTCCATTAAACAGACATTTGTCTGCCTTGTCAAGACAAAAAATCCCGTCAACCCACCCTTCCCCAATTACCTCCTCTCGCGAGCAAGCCGTAACATACCAATCCCACCACAGCCCAAAAACCCTTGGTCACCCTCAAGACCACTCCAAAGGCAAGTCCGGTCGCTCCCTTCAAGCCCATGAGATCGAAAAGCAAAGCCCTGGACCCCTCCTGAACCCCAACCCCAGCAGGGACCATAAACCCCACAAGATCAAACCAAGCCCCCAAAAACCATATTATCGCTGCCCTCCCGAAGGACCCCGAACCCACAACCCATCGGAGAAACAACTCCACTTGAAGGATCCCCATGGAGAAACCCACCATGTGCCACAGGATGGCCCTGTAAAGATCCCCCGGCCTTTCCCTGTGGAATGCCTCCAAATCCCTGTCCACCTTCGTGAGCCAACGGGCCGCAGAGGCCACAAATCTTCCCCCAAATCCTTTTCTCTCGAGGGCCCTCGCAATTCCTCCGAGCTTTCCTCTTTTCTGAAGCCAAAGGAAGCCCCCTATACCGGCTGAGAAACAGGCTGTGCTCAAAACCCAAATGACCACAAACCCCCAAGGGAGAGAAACCATCCAGAGGGTGGCGAAAGAACCTATGGACACGAACAACAATTGGGCAGATGCCAAGGCGAGCTTGCCCACTATTACACTGGCTGTGGCCCCAACCCCATCCCCGAGGGCTCCAAGGAGCACCCCCTTCACGACTTCCCCGCCCATGTGGGCAGTAGGTGTGAGATAATTGAACGACATTCCCGCCTGACGGATCATTCCCACCTTGAGCCAGGAAAGCTCCCTACATTTTCCACTCATGCACCTTCTCCAGCCCATGGTGTGAAAAAACTCCCCGAGCCCCTCCAACCCTATGAGGAAAACCCACCCCCAGCCAATGAGGGAGAGATGATGAAGCACTTCCCCTGGGCCGAGTCTGAGAAAAACCCAAAGGAGAAGAGCTACTCCCCCGGCAAAGAAGATCCTGTGAACCCACCTCATGAACCCTCGAAGCCCCCAAAGACCGTTCAATTACACTTAACGGGAAGAGAGCTACTCCCCACGAGAGAAAATTCCGAGAGGGCCTGGGCATCGGAATCGGATTCTCTCATGGAGATCCTCGAGTGGCCCCATCCCGGCACCCGAAGGCCAATTATGGTCACCTCCTCGGGTTGGCACAAGGGGTCGCCTGAGGCCTTCCAAGGGTTGCGGAAGGGCGATCTTTTTCGGTGAGTGGAGAAAGGTGCGCGCAAGGGGCTTGAGAAGCGAGGGATAAGTGGGTGTATAATGTGTAACTCAAGGCCACTTCCGCCTCGGGGAGTCATCCTTTCCAGCGGGGTCGAGGATTCCCATCCTCGAGGATCTTCCCTGAGGTCAGGGAGCCCGGAACCTCAATCTCACGGACTTGGAGCAAAGCTCATGGCACAGGCAGACGTCACCCAGGTAAGAAGTGTAGCGCTCATAGGACATGCGGGATGCGGGAAGACCTCTTTGGCTGAGGCCATCTTGTTCGATGCCAAGGTGACAACCCGCATGGGGAGGGTGGAAGAGGGAAACACCGTGATGGATTTCGAGCCGGAAGAAATCCGAAGGGTCAAGTCCTTGGGGACAGCCCTGGGATTCTTGGACTGGAAAAAATACAGAATCTATCTAGCGGACACCCCGGGTGACAGCAACTTCTTCGCGGACACCTACCTCGCCCTCGAGGCTGTAGACGGGGCAGTGCTGGTGGTGGAAGCTGTAGATGGGGTGAAGGTCCAGACGGAGAAGGCTTGGCAGAGGTGCACGGATCTGGGAATCCCCGCCTTGATCTTCGTGAACAAGATGGACAGGGAAAGGGCGGACTTTTTCAAGACCCTCGAAGACATAAAGAAGATCTTGGGAATAAGGCCCGTGGTGCTGCAAATGCCCATTGGCGAGGAAAGCTCCTTCGAGGGAGTCGTGGATCTCCTCGCCATGAGGGCCCACTACTACAAGAAGGATGGCTCTGGCAATTATTCCACAGGCGAGGTGCCTTCCCATCTGGCTGAGAAGGTCACGGAGTTCAGGGAGAAGATGGTGGAGGATGTTGCAGAGGCCGACGATGAACTCATGGAGAAGTATCTGGAGGAAGGCTCCCTCAGCGAGGAAGAGATACTGAGAGGCCTCGTCGCTGGGGTCGTGTCCTGTAAGCTCGTTCCAGTTATGTGCGGATCCGCGACCTTGAACGTGGGTGTGAGTCATCTTTTGGACGGGATAGTCCAATTGCTCCCATCTCCCGCCCAAAGGCCCCCGAAGGAAGGCAAGGTCCCACAAACAGGCGAGAAGGCCCTCAGAGAGCCCAGCTCGGACGCACCCTTTTCGGCCTTCGTTTTCAAGACCCTTACGGATCCATATGCGGGGAAGCTGACAATATTCAGGGTCGTCTCCGGGACCCTGTCTGCGGACTCCACAGTGTTCAACTCCAGTAGGTCAGTGAAGGAGAGATTTGGCCAGCTCCTTCTCCTCCAGGGGAAGACCCAGGTTCCCGTTGAGAGTTTGGGGCCAGGTGCAATGGCGGCTGTCGCCAAATTGAAGGAGACCCGCACTGGCGATACCCTCTGCGATGAGAAGGCACCCATAGTATACGAGCTCAAGCCCCTTCCTCCAGCCATCATCGCATACGCCATAGAGCCCAAGACAAGGGAGGATGAGGACAAGGTCATGAGCTCCCTCCAGAGGCTCATGGAAGAGGACCCCACCTTGAGGCTCCATCGAGATGATCAGACGAGGGAGATCATCCTCCAGGGCATGGGTCGATCGCATCTCGACGTGGCAGTGGAAAAGCTCAAGAGGAAATTCAGCTTGGAAGTCAACATGAAAACACCCAAGGTGCCATATCGGGAGACCATAAAGTCCGAGAGAAAAGGCGTCATCTATAGGCACAAGAAGCAGACAGGCGGTAGGGGGCAGTTCGCGGAGGTCCATTTCGATATCTCACCGCTGCCCAGGGGGCAGGGATATGAGTTCGTGGAGAACCTCACGGGAATGAACGTTCCGAGAAACTTCGTCCCAGCAGTTGAGAAGGGTGTCCAAGAGGCGATGCTCTCTGGACCTCTGGCCGGCTACCCAGTTACGGACGTGAAGGTGAGGTTCTATGACGGAAAATCTCACGAAGTTGACTCCTCGGACATGGCCTTCAAGATAGCTGCCTCAATGTGCTTCAAGAAAGGGGTGATGGAGGCCAATCCCGTCCTCCTGGAGCCCATAATGAACGTCGAGGTGATAGTCCCCGAAGAATACATGGGTGACGTGATAGGGGATCTCAATGGCAGACGGGGAAGAGTTTTGGGGATGGAGGACAGGGGCGCCTTCAAGGTCATAAAGGCCCAGGTCCCTTACTCGGAGATCTTGATGTACGAGCCGGATCTCACCTCCATGACTAGCGGAAGGGGCTCGTACACTATGGAGCTCTCCCATTACGATGAGGTCCCGCCTCACCTGGCGGAGAAGGTGATCCAGCAGGCCAAGGCCCAAAAGGGTGAGGGTTAATGGTCGTTCTCGATGGCATAGAGGGATCCGGGAAGGTCAATCCGGGGTCGCCCATGGAGAAGCTTGCAGAAGAGAGGGAACTCAAGGAGATCGCGGAGGCCGAGCCCCAAGATGAGGAGGACAGAGCCAACCTCATCTCGAGAATACAGAGAATGACGGTATCTGAAAGGATCAAACTGGCCCTCCTCGGCAACAAGGAAGTGAGGACCATCTTGATCAGGGATCCTGTGAAATCGGTGCAAGTTGCCGTGATCCAGAATCCCAGAATAACCGAGACCGAGGTGGAGAGAATAGCGGCCTCGAGAAACGTGGACGAGGAAGTCCTGAGGCTGATCCTCAAGAACAGGAACTGGACCAAGCTCTACCCCGTGAAGGTTGCCCTGGTGAAGAATCCCAAGACTCCCATAAAGGAGAGCTTGAGGCTCCTCTCCCACCTAAGGGAAAGGGAATTGAAAGAGGTCGCAGCATCGAAAAACCTTCCAAATCCAGTGATAGTTGCGGCCAAAAAGCTCCTCTCGGAGAGAAATCCGTGAAACATGCCCCCAGTGGGAAGGTCCTAAGGGTGTCCATAAGCGAGGAGAAGGGAGTTCCCAAGACCAATGTCCCGGAAGTCCATTTGGTGGAGGAGTGGGGGGTCGAGGGAGATGCGCACGCGGGATTCTGGCACAGGCAAGTGAGCCTTCTCGCTGCAGAGAGTATAGAGAAAATGAGGGAGAAAGGCCTGGAGGTAGGCCCGGGAGATTTTGCCGAGAACATAACCACAGAAGGCATGGACCTAGTGGGACTTCCTGTGGGGACGAGGCTGAGGGTTGGCTCAGAGGTCATCCTGGAGGTATCCCAAATAGGAAAGGAGTGCCATACGGGATGCGCCATTTTCAAACAGGTGGGAAGCTGCATAATGCCGAAGGAGGGCATATTCGCCAAAGTGATCAAAGGGGGAAAAGTGAGGCCGGGAGACCCCATATGGGTGCTTGAGCAAGGACAGGAATGAATTCCTTCACATATGCCATAGTTGTCGTGAGCGACAGGGGATCCCGAGGGGAAAGGGAGGACAGGTCAGCCCCTGTCATAAGGGATCTCCTTGACGGGATAGGGGGAAAGATCGCGGGTTACAAGGTCGTCCCTGACGAGCTGGAGGAGATCCGAGAGGCGATTCTCCAGTGGACAGAGGGCTCGAGAAGGGTTGATCTGGTTCTCACCTGCGGAGGAACTGGAGTCCATCCAAGGGACGTTACTCCAGAAGCCACAAGGGGAGTCATACAGAGAGAGGTCCCGGGTATCCCCGAGGCCATGAGGGCCGCTTCCTTGTCCAAGACACCCCATGCCGTCCTCTCAAGGGGAATAGCTGGAGTGAGGGACACAACCCTCATAATCAACCTCCCAGGTAGTCCCAAGGCAGCCAAGGAGAACTTGGAGGCCATCCTGCTTGCGATTCCACATGCCTTGGAGAAGATCCAAGGTGACCCATCGGAATGTGGCTCCCAGGGGTGACCTGGAGAGGCTGGGCCAGCTGCTGGATGCTCCAATTGGGACCTCTGGGGCCAGTCCCCTCAGCACGAAATCCGAAGGAGCTTCTCACCTGCTGAAAGGAAAGTGGGTGTCGCTTCCTGGCGGAGGCGGATAGGAGGCCTTCTCGGAATAGGGAGAAAGGGTCGCTTGCTTGAGTTTTTCAACTAGACAGTGGATCTCCTTGCTCACCCGCCTCAGGTCATCGACGAGAAGGGATACGTAGCCGTCTTCAGGGCTGAGAGGCTCTCCCCTCGAGATATACTCCAAGGCTATCCGCCCCAACCTCCTAAGGAGCTTGCTCTCCCTCTTCCTGGCCGATGCCAGTGCCATTTTCAGCTCCCACGTCGGGTCTGAGCCTGCTTGTCCCTTACGCCCTCTTCCCTCCACTTCCCCCTCACCCTCCCTTCTCTCCACCGAGATCCCCCCAGGCCTCAAAAGCCCATCTCTCCATCCTCTTTTCCATGTTGGCCCTGTGGGTTCCGGGCCAGTATACCCTCCCGCACCCGCCGCACAGCCTGAAATGGGAATGAACAAGCAAAACATGATCCGGGACAATGCCTTCTACCGAAGCTGATGGAACTTCCTCCAGCAGCCGATTGCAGAGGAGACACCTCGAGAACCACTCGGCCTTGGGGATAGGACTTCCGAGCCACTTCAATACCGATACTACCTGCCTCTCTGGATGGTCCTCCTTGATCCGGATGACCTTGAGGGTAGCTGGAATCCTCTCCGGCCTGACGGCCCTCCTGGTCAAGAGGATACGGCCCTCCCTTTGAGCCCTCCCAATCAGGTAATGGAGGTCTTGGGTGTCCATCTCTGCATCGATGCCGAACATTCTCAGGCTGCGGCCGAGCCTTCCCAAGCTCCCATCGAGGAGAAACCTCACTTCTCCTCGCCCCCTCGGTTCCATGGGCCCCATCTCATCTTCACCGTGTCCCACCTCCGACACCCCGGGCACCTCCAGTGGAGTTCCTCCAGGACCCTTCCGCAGTGGGAGCACTCGTAGCCCTGTCTGGAGATGTTCTCCGTCACCTGAGACCTCTGACAGACCTCGAGAGCCTCCTGGTAAAGGCCTTGATCCTTGTATGCCTCCACCAACTCCCTTCTCGCCTCGACCCACAGGGGATGCGCCTGAACCAAGACCTCGAGAAGCCTGGCCGCTTCCCTGGCTTCTCCCTTCTTTCTCAAGAATCTGGCCAGGTGAAACCTGCTGAAGGGATCATCTCCGCACCTCTCCCTCAGAATACCCTCCAGGGCGCTCACCTTCCCCATTCGATAATAGGCATGTTCCAGTCGGTCAAAGACGAGAAAAGTGAACTGGGGAGCCTCATCCAAGATCCTCAGCCATACCTCCACTGCCTTGGAGTCAGAGCCGTCACTGGCATAGAGATCTCCTAGCTGGAGGTACGCATCCACGCACCCCTTGTAAGTGCTTATGGCCTTCTTGAAGGCCCATCGGGCCCCCTTCATGTCCCCCCTATCTCTATGGGCCTTCCCCATCTCCGTGAGGATATGAGCTTTCACGTTTGAGGCCTCTTCGGAGGTGAGCCTGGAGATCCTCTCTTGGGCCTCGAGTGCCCTTTCCCAAAGGCCAAGCTCCTCGCTGACCTCCCTCAGCTCCACCCAGGCCTGGACACGCTTTGGAGCCAGCCTCACCAATTCTTGGCAAGTTTCCACTGCCTTCTCGAGCAAGCCAGCAGCCTTGTAATCCAGCGCAAGCTCGTTGAGGGCCTCGACCATCATCTCCTTGTCTATGTCCTGCCTGCAGGTTATGCCCCTGTGAATCCTTATTGCCCGATTGGCATCTCCCGCATCCCTGAGAAGGCTTCCCATGGCCATGTATCCCTCGACCAGATCCGAGTTGAGCTTCAAGGCCTCGGAGAAATCCTCAAGCGCCCTTTTCCGATCCCCAGCCAGGAGGGCCATTATCCCCTTGAGGTAGAAGCTCAACTCCGAGCCCTTTTCCCTCTTTCGAGTGAGATCTCTTGTACGGGTGGCCCTGCCCAGAAGAAAGCCTCCCACAAGGCCACCCACACCCAAAAGGAGCTCTGGCGGAACATTCATCTCCTGACTCCCGCTACTTCAAGGGCCCTGCTCGCCCTTTGCAGAAGGGCTCTCGGTCAATGGCAAATTGCGAAGGGAACTGAGCTCCCTCTCTTTCTCCTGCAGGAGCTTATCCATGCCCCTTATTCTCCCTCTCAGCCTTAGCTGCCCCACTATACCCCAGACCGCGCCCAGGGCCAGCCCCACTATGAAAGAGCCTATCACTACGCCGTAGAGGGGAGCCTGAGGTGAGGAAAAATCCTTGAGCCACAGATTCAGTCTTATCTCCACGGGCATGGTAAGGGTCTGACTGTTCTGAAGGAAGAAGACGAGAAGGAATACGACGAGTACAAGCCAAAATATCGTCCTCACGGTCCTCATTAGCCCATCACCTCCGTCTGAACGCTTGCGAAACCCTCCTTGAGTCTCCTATAGGTCTCTTCCAGATGCTCGGAGATCACCCTCACCTCAGCCAAGATTGGCATGAAGTTCATGTCTCCATTCCATCGCGGGACTATGTGAACGTGGAGGTGGCCGGCATAGCCAGCCCCAGCTACCTCACCCAAATTTATTCCGATATTGAAGCCCTGGGGCTCGAGCACACGGGACAAGACCCTCGTTGCCAACCTGACCTCCTCCATGAGGGCCAATTCCTCATCCGCACTCAGGCCCTCCAGATCGGGAATGTGTCTCACTGGAGAGACCAGCAAGTGACCATGGGCATAGGGAAACCTGTTCATCATCGTGAATATTCCCGCCTCGCTTCTCAGGACCAAGCTTTCTGGATCCTCGAGATTCTGAACGGCCTCACAAAAGACACATCCCCCCTTTTTTCTCTTCTTTACGTAATGGGCCCTCCAGGGGGCCCAAAGGATTCTGGGACTTTCCTCGCTCTCCCTCACTTCTTCACCCCTCCAGAACTATGACCTGAGCCTTGACCTCTTCTCCCACATCCAGTATTCCCACAGTCCTGCCCCTCGGGTTGCCCCATCCGCAGGCAGCTCCAGGGTTGAAAAGCCAAACACCCTCCCTTTTGCCCCAAAAAGGACTATGGGTGTGGCCAAAAATGATCACGTCAATCCCATGAAACAGGCCCATGACTCTCCCCTCTATCCCGTGGGGGGCGCCCCACCCATGGACGAGCCCCAGTCGCTTTCCCTCGAGCTCCATCTCCCTTCTCTGGGGGAGGACTCTGGAGACCTCTGGCGAGTCCATATTGCCAGAAACTCCCACCACTTTCCATCCATGCCTCTGCAAGGCCTCTAGGAGCTCCAGCGATACCCAGTCGCCACAGTGGAAGATCAACTCCACTTCTCCCAGGGCCCTCTTGAGACTCTCCACCAAGGGATCGAAGCCCGACCTCAAGTGTGTGTCCGAGATTACACCTATCTTCATCCTCGATCGCCTCTGACCACAATCGGCCAACTTTTAACACATGGACGCTTCCCCGATCAACCCTCGAGGTCTTTGCCTCAAAGGGCGGTGAGCCTGATCTTGCCCTTGACTGCGAGCTTGCTCCCCACAATCACCAAGGCCCCCATGGCCCCCTTCTCGTCCACTGCCCACTTCAGCGCATCCTCCAGATCTCCTCCTCGCACCCGGTTCCCCAATGCAGTGGCCATAGCGTCGGCGAAGGCTGGGTCCTTGGCCACTATGCATGCGGCATCGGCCGTGCCATAGCTCCAAGAATGACCCACCGTGGCCGACGATGTAGCGACCCCCAGTGGCATCTCCCCCGGCTCCAACGAGATTCCTATCCTCCCGCTTAGGGGCGAATCCCCAGCAAATACTCCAACGATTATGGGCCTCTTCGCTGCGACGTATATGTCACCTCCGTTTTCCACTACCACCTCCTTGCAACCTGCTTCCATGAGCCCCTCTCCCACATACTCGGCTATTGCCCCAGCCACTGCTGCCATTGGTCCCACTTCCGCTTCAATGCCGGCCACCATCATCTTTCTCGGAACATGGGGTGAGAGATCATCCAGGGGTATCGGGGTGTGGCTGAATAGGAATTCGGGCCTCTTCTCCCCATAGCCCTCCACCTGCAGCCTCCCTTCAATGAGGAGCCTCTCAGCTTCCCCGAGAAGCTCCATGTCTGCCTGGATCCAAAGATCGCTCTCCCTGTACCTGATCTGGAAGCAATGCCAGTCAGGAAATCTGGGAACTCTTCTCCTGTACGACCTCTTTGCGTAGAAGCTCCCTTGTCCACCCTTCAGCTTCAATGCGAAGACCCCGGGATTCCCCTTCTTCTCGTGTGTCCCTAACAAAGACTAAAACACACAGGACGAAAAGTCGACAGGGCTCGGGCCCAACTGGTTGATGGGGCGTGCAGAGATGGGCTTGTCTTTGGCGGCCCATATGTGGTAAAGAGAGGGAAAGATCTCTTCATGGGAGGGGCCCAGGGCCCCTTTGGTGTGTGATGGTAGCTCTAGCCCCTTTCTGCGGATGGCGTTACAATCCCTTGAAAATCAGCAAATTGGACGAGGTTGTGAGTCCTCCTTACGACGTCATAGACAACGAACTCCAAAAGGAGCTTCACAGAAGGCATCCCTGGAATGTGATCCGTCTGGAACTGGGAGAGGATTGTCCCTGGGACAACGAGGAGGAGAACCGGTATACCAGGGCGAGGAGGTATTTGGATGACTGGAGAAGCCAAGGGGTCCTGGTCAGGGATGAGAAGCCAGCCCTGTACGTGTACCATCACCGCTTCAAGGGGATAAATGGCGAAGAGCTTCTCCGCAAGGGTTTTATGGCCTTGGTGAAGCTGGAGCCCCTGGATCAGGGGACCATCTTCCCTCATGAGGAGACTTTTCCCACGCCAAAACAAGACAGGCTCGAGCTCTTGAGGGCCTGCAGGGCCCAGTTCAATCCCATCTTCTCTGTTTTTCCCGACCCAAAAGGAGACTTTGCCCAACTGCTCCACGTGGAAGATAGGCCACCTGAGATGCGAGTCCTGGATGAGAAAGGCGTGGAGCATTCGGTTTGGGCCATTGCCGAGCCGGAACTGGTCGGAAGAGCCGTAAGCCTCCTTGCCAAAAGGCCAGCGATAATAGCTGACGGACATCACAGATACGAGACGTCCCTCCAGTATCAGCAGGAGCAGAAAGCCCAATGGGATCAGGCGGATCCATCCAATTGGACCCTCATGTATCTGACTCCCATGGAAGACCCGGGCTTGGTCATCTTTCCCACACACAAGCTTGTCAGAGGTCTTGAGAATCTGGATCTGGGTGTTTTCATGGAGAGTCTTGCCCACGACTTCCACATGGAGGAGATACCCTTCCGGGAGGAGGAGCCCCTATGGGCAAGAAAGGAGCTGACCAGGCGACTTCACGATTATAGATTCTCTCGACATTGCGCCCTTGGTCTAGTCGTCCCCGGTGCGCAAACTTACTGGGTGCTCAGGTTCAAGGATACTGGCTCGGGCTCGCCCCACTTGGCCCACTTGCCAGAATGTCTCCGCTCTCTGGATGTGACAGTCCTCCATGAGGTGATCCTGAAGGGCAGGTTGGGAATAGATGTGGGGGACAGGGGGCACTCCCACCTCTTATTTTCCCATGACCTCCAAGAGGCCCTTCAACTGGCCGAGAAGGAAAAGGCCCAGCTCCTCTTCCTGATGAATCCAGTGCCAGTGGCAGCTTTCAAGGAAATAGCCACTTCAGGATACAAGATGCCCCAGAAGGCGACCTATTTCTACCCTAAGCTCCTCTCCGGCCTGGTGATCAGGACCATGGAGGAGGGGGACAGGGTGGTGTGGCCTGGCCCCTGAGTTGTCCCTTCCTGGATGGAGGGCAGTCTCTGGGCCTCGAGAGACAATGGGCTTCCACTAGGAGGGAGAAAGGCTCGTGGGGGAGCTTCTTCCTAGAGAGGATGAGACCCTGGATACCCTTTTTGGAGGAAGACTCAAGGTCCTTCAGAAGAGAAACGGCTTCAGGTTCGCCATGGACCCTGTGCTCCTCACTTACTTTGCAAAGCCCCTCAAGGGCCTGGTGCTGGACTTGGGAACCGGGTGCGGGATAATCCCCCTTATCCTCGCAGCCAGGGGAGATGTCGAGAAAGCAGTGGGAATGGACATTCAGGAAGAACTCATCCAGATGGCCCGGAGATCTGCCATCATAAACTCCCTGGAAGAGAAGGTCCAATTCCTCGCGGGAGATTTTAGAAGGATCGGCGAATTCTTCGGACCGCAATCCTTCAGCCATGTCCTCAGTAACCCACCTTATCACTCCGTATGCCACGGAAGGCCTAGTCCCAAAAGCCCGAAGGCCCTGGCCAGGCAGGACCTCCAAGGGGACCTGAGAGACGTCATCGGCGCGGCTCGCTACGTTCTTGGGACCAAGGGTAGGCTTTGGCTCACCTATTCTCCCGGGAGACTAGCTTTTCTAGTGGAAAGCCTCAAAAGCGGAGGCTTCGAGCCAAAGACCATGAGATTCGTCCACGGTCGAGAGGATCTTCCAGCAACCGTGGTCTTGGTGGAGGCTGTGAAAGGAGGGAAAGAGGGCCTCAAGGTCCTACCTCCTCTCATCCTTTACACTCGCGAGGGCGACTACACAGAAGAACTCCAGCTAGTCTACTCCATGCTCGGTGGAAGTTTCCCTCGGGAGAAAGGGGCCACATGAATAGCGAGGATCCTCCTCAAAATGGGCCTCAATTTCTCGTCAGGGATGGAAGAGATCTTGCCCTCGAGCTCCGATCTCTCTTTCTCGTCGAGATTCCAAGCTTCCACTGCCCTCAGGCCAGGCCTCTCCTGAATTGGAGCTGGTTTGCTCCCCCTCGTGGTGAATCTGATATCATCCAACTTGCTGGGTCCAAGAGTTTCGTTCACCCGCCTGAGGATCTCCACCTTGTGAAAATGAAGTTCCTGCATCCAGGTGGAACTCGAGACCTTCACGGTCAGGACCCTTTTTCTCAAAGAGCTTGGCCAACATCTCCTGGCTAGCTCCTCGCCCACAATCTCCTTCCATTTTCTGGCGAGAACATGGATTGGGGCCGAGCTCTCGAGGCCCTCTCGATGCATCAATCTGGCGAGGATATGAGAAAGTCTTTCCATCTCCGCAGTCCTCAGGTGCCTTCCCTTTACCGAGGGTCAAATGTAACCCAGTGCCTCGAGTGCCTCCTTCACTGATTCCATTCCTTCCTCCCAGGATCCTCCTGATGGAGACATGGTGAACCATCTCATGCACTCCGCCCTGAGCCACTCCACCACATCCGGATAGGATCCGGAAAGATCGTTTGTCCCCCAAGGGTCATTTCTCAGATCGTAAAGGCCAGCTACCTTCGGCCCACACACCGACGCTTCATCACAAGGATCCACTCGGAGGACGAGCTTCCACTGGGATGTCCTCGCTGCAACGAACCCCTTGGGCCAATTCTCTAGATAAAGGATCCTTGCACGCAGCCTGCTTCCCCACAAGAGGTCTTCCTCATCCAGGGAAAGGCCCTGGATGCCAGAGGGTGGCTCCAGTCCCGTCAGTTTGCAAAGGGTTGGAAAAACATCGACTAAACCCACTGGATGGCATAACCTCTTCCCTCCCCAGGCCCAAGTCCCGGGGGCGACCATTATCAGGGGAACCCTCACCACATCCTCTTTGAGCTCGCCATCGTGAAGGGGCCTCCCATCCTCCCCCAGCTCTTCTCCATGATCCGCAAAGATGGCGAGCACGGTCCTCTCCGAGAAGCCCTTGTCCTCAAGAAATCTCTTGATCTCTCCCACACATTCGGTGTCGGCCCTGGAGACCTTCCCGTCATAATACTGCCACCTAGGCGAGAACCTCGAGCGGTAATACTCGGGAAGGTCTAGGATTGGGAGGTGATGGGTATCTATGTAATGGAGCCAGACCAGAAATGGCTCCCTAGACTCCTCCATCCATTCAAAGGCCTTTGCCAGAGCTTGCTTCCAGTTTCTTCTCCACAGGACCTTTCCCCCTGAGGTCTCCATGGCCTCGAGCCACTTGTCATCGAATAGGTCGAATCCCCTGTGGAACCCGTGACCTCTCCCCACCAGGCTGGTCCCTGGAAAGGCAGCGGTGGTCCATCCGTGGGCCGAAAACCACTCGGCCATGGTTACTACTTGGGGAGAAAGACGGTCATGGGGAGACCTCAACCCGTTCACTGGCGGATAACAACCAGTGAAGAGAGCCCCGTGGGCCACCCATGTATTGGGGCCGTGGGTCACGGCCTCCTCGAAGAGAAGTCCACAGGCAGCGAGCTGATCCAAGTGGGGCGTCTCCACCCCTCGATAACCGTAACAGCCCAGATGGTCCGGCCTGACGCAGTCCAAGGTGACGAGGACTATGTTTCTCACTGCGGTCCTGTTCCCCCTTTCGTTATCCAAAGATTTTAGGTCAAGGGATCCTCGGGGGGCAAGCTGTGGGAGCCCTCCAAAGAGAATCAAGGCCTCCTTGTCCGGACCCGGGATCATTGGGCATTTCTCCTCGACACCACTGCCATGGGAATGATATTTAAGATGCTTGCCAGGGAATGATTTACCAGAGAAAGGAGGAGACCATGGAACTCGGAATAGTGGGTCTCGGGAGAATGGGGATGAACATGGCGAGGAGGTTGCTCAAAGGGGGGCACCGGGTAGTCGCTTACAATAGGACCTGGGATAAGACGAGGGCCTTGGAAAGGGAGGGAGGGGTTGGGGTACGGAGCCTGGAAGAGTTGGCCCAGAGACTCGAACATCGAAGGGTCGTTTGGTTGATGCTTCCTGCAGGCTCAATTGTGGACGAATTTCTGGAGAAGCTCTCGGGCATCTTGGAGCCAGGGGATCTGATCGTGGATGGAGGCAATACCCATTACAAGGACGATCTCCCTAGAGCTCAATTCCTCGCCACCAGGGGTATCGAGTTCATGGATGTGGGGGTAAGCGGAGGAATATGGGGCCTTGAGCGGGGTTACTGCCTCATGGTTGGGGGAAAGGAGGAGGACTTCAGATTCCTCGAGCCCATCTTCAGGAGCCTTTCCTGCGAGAATGGTTACCTATACTGTGGTCCTACAGGGGCCGGTCATTTCGTGAAAATGGTCCACAACGGGATAGAGTACGGGCTGATGCAGGCATATGCCGAGGGCTTCTCGCTTCTAGCTTCCTCGGAGTATCCCCTGGATCTCAGGAAAGTGGCCAGGTTGTGGAATACAGGTAGTGTGGTGCGCTCATGGCTTCTCGAGTTGCTCCATGAAGCCCTCAAGCGCGACCCCACCCTGGAGACGATCCGCGGATACGTGGAGGACTCAGGTGAGGGGAGGTGGATGGTGCAGGAGGCCATAGAGAAGGCTGTGCCGTTGCCTGTCATAGCAGCAGCCCTCTTCCAGAGATTCAGATCGAGACAGGAGGATAGCTTCTCGGACAGAGTGGTTGCGGCTTTGAGGAGAGAGTTCGGTGGTCATGAGGTCATGAGGAAGACCTCATCGTGAGGTCTTTTCCCTCCACCTCTTGACAATGGCTTTGGAAGCATTAACGGATATAAGGGCGCCTTCCCCAGCGGATGGAAAAAAATTGTCCAATGAGGAGGGAACATGAAGGACAGTCTGCCTCAAGCCCACTTTCAGCACACGGTCTCCACCATATTGTGCGACAAAATTGGAGACTATGTATGCCTCATTGTCAACAACCAGTGGAAGGCTCACTGCGACTGGTGGAAAAAAGCGGCCACTGGAGCCCCCAAGATGAAGAGGAAGGAGCTAAAGCAGTTCGAGGAGAAGAAGGCCCGCTGCGAAAAGGACTCCTGCACCAAGGTGGCGAACTATCTCAATTCCTTGATAGAGGAGGCAAGATCGAGGAGAGAAGTCAGGGCCTCCATGTGATCCCGGAAAGGCAGAAGGCATGAAGCCATGGGGGAAGGCCCACAGGGAGGCCCCTCCAGGGAATCTCGCTAAATTTGGGAGGAATGAGAAGATGAGGCGGATTCTGTTTGTTTATTTTGCTTCGGTTCTCTTGTTGGCAATTGGGACCATCGAGGCTGTCCATGGAGCTCAGGGGGAGGAGAAGGATCGCAAGCCAGATAGGGCCATATTCATCTATCCCGAGTATCCGGTGATAGTGGCCCAGAAGGGCGAAGAGGTCCGGATGGATCTCAGGGTTGTAAATGGCGGAAAGTCAGACGAGGATGTGTTGCTTTCCCTGGTCCATGTGCCTGATGGATGGAAGGCACGCATCAAGACCTATAGTTTCCCTGTAAAGGGTGTCCACGTCCCCAAAGACAGCACCAAGACCTTGACCTTCTTAGCCGAGCCTGACAAGGGCATCGGGCCTGGGGAATACTCCTTCAAGGTAAAGGCCACTACCACGGACGGAAAGCTCTCCCACGAGAACACCCTGACCATCGAGGTGGCTTCTGAGAAACAGGCCAGGGACCAGGACATTGTCCTCACGACCTCTTATCCAGTGCTCAGAGGACCTTCAGATGCCACTTTCGAATTCTCCTTGGACATACAGAACAAGACGGATCAGGAGACCAGTTTCGACCTCCTTGCCAAAGGCCCCAAGGACTGGCAGATCAACTTCAAGCCAGCGTACGAGGACAAGTACATATCGAGCCTGAGACTCAAGGAGAATCAGAGTCGAAACGTGGCCGTACAGGTCAAACCGCCCAGACTGGCTCCCATAGGCGAATACCCCATAACAGTGACCGTGAGCTCTGGAAAGTCGAAGGCCGAAGCCCAACTCACGGTTGTCCTCACGGGGACTTATAAATTGGAGGCAGGGACCCCAACTGGGCTCCTCTCCCTCTCGGCACAACAGGGAAAAACGAGCCAAGTCTCCCTGTACGTGAAGAATACTGGGACAGCCCCCAACCACGACATCACCTTCTTGTCCTTCAAACCGGAGAACTGGAAGGTGGAGTTTCAGCCCGAGCGCATCGATGTAATAGAGCCAGGAGATCTGAAACAGGTCGAGGTGCGAATAACCCCAGCTCAGGAAGCCCTCGTTGGGGACTACTCGGTGGGGGTATCGGTGAAGGGGGAGAAGGCCAATGCCGATGTGGAGCTCAGGGTGACAGTCAAGGCCTCGCCGTTTTGGGCTTGGGTGGGCATCGGTGTGATACTGGCAGTCATTGCTGGGTTGTGCGTGCTATTCATAGTTCTGGGAAGGCGATGACCATGAACGCAGATGCAAGGGCAATAATCGAAACCGAGCACCTCACCAAGGCTTACCAGGGAAGAAAGGTAGTGGATGACCTCACCTTTCAGGTCATGGAGAGGGAGATCTTCGGTTTTCTGGGCCCCAATGGAGCTGGCAAGACGACGACCATCCTCATGCTCTTGGGGCTTGCGAGGCCCACCTCCGGGAGGGCCACTGTGTGCGGATACGATCCCACGAGGGAATCGGTGAAGGTGAAGAGGGTCGTGGGCTATCTTCCGGAGCACTTGGGATTCTACGACGACATGACAGGGAGGGCGAACCTCAGGTATGTGGCTTCCCTGAACGGCATTCCCAAGGCCGAGGCAGAGGAACGCATCGAGAGGGCCTTGGAACTGGTTGGACTCAAGGAGGATGGAGACCGCAGGGTGTCCACCTACTCCAGGGGAATGAGACAGAGACTCGGACTGGCTGAGGTTTTGGTGAAGACTCCCAAGGCTGTCTTGCTCGACGAGCCGACCCTCGGGTTGGACCCGGATGGCGCCAACCGGATGATAGAGACGATCGCCTCCCTGGCCAGAGACCACGGGATCACAGTTCTCTTTTCCTCCCACGATCTCGACCAGGTCCAGAAGATTTGCGACAGGGTCGGCATCATGATAGAGGGAAGGATGGTGGCTGTAGGCCCCATGGATCAACTAGCAAGGGAGAAACTCGGGGTTGGGACGGGCCAGTACACCCTGGAGGAGCTCTATATGAAGTATTTCCAGGAGGGCAGGAAGTGAGAGGACTCATGATCGTGTTCCGCAAGGAGCTGGGGGACCACTTCTCGAGCTTTCGCTTCGTGATAATGTTCGCTCTCATTGCCATGGTCAGCATTGTTCTCGTTTACATGGCGGCAATGGGATTGAAGGAGGCCCTCGAAGGCTCCAGGAGACCTTCCTTCGTCTTTCTGATGCTCTTCACCACAAGCGGTGGTTTTTTCTCCATGACTCAATTCGTGGGCTTCTTCGGCCCTCTCATAGGCCTTCTTCTCGGGTTCGACGCCATCAACAGGGAGAGGGCCACAGGGACCCTGAGCAAGTTGGTCTCACAGCCCATTTACAGGGACACCGTGATAAACGGTAAGTTTCTGGCCAGTGTCGTCACAATCGCCATAATGTTCACGGCCATAATGCTGATAGTCAGTGGCCTCGGGCTTGTGGTTTTGGGGATCGTGCCGGGGGTGGAGGAGATCCTCAGGATGGCGGTTTATCTGTTTCTGAGCATCATGTACGTGAGCTTCTGGCTCGCGTTGGCCATACTCTGCTCTGTCATCTTCAGAAGCGTGGCCACATCGGCCCTGGCCGCTTTGGCAGCTTGGATCTTCTTCTCCTTCTTCGTCTCCTTGGGGGCAGATGTGATGGCCAATGCAGTGGCCCCTGTGGACAAGAGCTCGGCCACACCGGAAGCCCTCATGAAGCATATGAAGGTTCGAAACGTGATAGAACTCAGTTCCCCCATCTCCCTTTACAGCAATGCGACATCAGCGATAATAGACCCGACCCGACAGACAACCAAATCCCTTGTCATGATGGGAAGGCTCGAGAAGCTCTCCATGGAACGTTTTCGGGGACCCCTTCCTCTGGGCCAAAGCCTCCTGGTAGTCTTCCCCTATCTCACGATACTCGTTGCCCTCACCCTGGCATCCTTCGGGATCACTTATTGGACCTTCATGCTCCAAGAGATAAGGGCAATGTGAGGGTCCCCAGAGGACTTCAATGACCATGTTGGGGCATGGGCTCTAGAGGCTAAGAGATAGAGAGTTCGGGGAAAGAACCCTCGCTGAAGGAGCTCGGCCCATCCCGGATAGTTGCAGGTTGGGGATGGTGTGAATTCGGGGTGAAGGGATTTGAACCCCCGACATCCAGCTCCCAAAGCTGGCGCTCTACCCAGACTGAGCTACACCCCGACAATCGCGTATATTATCACGGCAGGGGATATCATTTCAATGACTCCATGGGCTGAGGACCCGTAAGGGAAATGCCCCCCGAGCCCTCAACCCAACCGTACCCTCTTCACCTCCCCTCTTCGCTCCCTTATCATCCATCCGTTCTCCGTTCTTTAAGGAGGTTCGAAGGCTCACCTCAACAGGCGACAACTACTTTACAAGGACAGTGCTACACATTCCTTCGATTTGCCTGCTGTTCGGGAATTGCCGGGCTTGGCACTATGGAGAGATCCCGTTAGGGGGTTGTATGCTCTCGGTGACTTCCTGGATGATCCCCCGCTGCACGTAAATCGGGCGGACTAATTTCCGCAGTGCCGGAAGTCGCCAGAGAAAGGCGATGGAGCCAGCCATGCAGCAGCTCCCGCCGAGGATCACCACGAGTGAGGCCCCCATGAACTGCGCTGAGATACCTGCGAGGAGGCTGCCCAGCGGCACCATCCCCATAAAGGCCATGGAATAGAAGCTCATTACGCGTCCGCGCTTGTCGTCGTCAACGATCGTCTGTAACACGGTGTTTGTAGAGGTCATCTGCACGATAAACCCTAGCCCGATAACAGGCATCGCCGCCAGGGTCAGCCACAGGCGTTGCGATAGCCCCAGTACAATCAGGCCAGCACCGAAGACCGCGCATGCGTAAGAGATCAACCGCCCCAGACCGAGCACGCTGCGCCGCCCAGCCAGGTAAACCGTCCCTGCAAGCGCGCCCATCGCGGCGGCCGAACTAAGAAATCCTTGCGTACGCGCGTCTCCGTGCAGTATTTGTTGGGCAAAGATCGGTAACAGTTGCGTGTAAGACGCGCCAGTCAGGCTCACCAATGCCAGCAAGAGCAGCAGCGAACGGATCGGGGCAAAGCCGAACGCGTACTGCAATCCCTCCTGGATGTTCCTGAGGACCGGTGTGTGACTGTCGACACGCGCATTCGGTTGGACGCGCATCATCACCAACCCGGCGATCACGGCAACGTAGCTCAGCCCGTTGAGCAAGAAGCAAAGGCCTTCGCCGGCTTCGGCAATCAGGAGGCCGGCAACCGAAGGACCGATTAGCCTCGCGCCGTTGACCATCGATGAGTTCAGGGCAATGGCGTTGGTAAGATCCTCTCGACGGGCGAGCATTTGGACAAGGAACGACTGCCGCGCGGGCATGTCTATCGCGTTAATGAATCCAAGCAGGAGGGAAAGTGCGATCACGTGCCACGTAGCGAGCCGGCCGGAATACATCAGACCAGCAAGCACGAGGGCTTGGGCCATAGAAAGAACTTGCGTCAGGATAATGAGGCGGCGGCGGTCGACGCGGTCGACGAGCACACCGACAAGAGGCGCCATCACGAACGTTGGAATCCGGGAGGCAAACCCTACGAGACCCAGCAGTGAGGCGCTGTGGCTCAAGCGCCAGACGAGCCAGGACACCGCAGTCATTTGCATCCAGGTGCCGGTCAGCGAGATGCTTTGCCCGATAAAAAAAAGCAGAAAATTCCGATGCCTTAGCGATCGGAACAATAGGCGGAAGTTCATAGACCTCTGCGACTTCCTCCTTCTCGCGTCACGATCCTCCCCATCCGCGCGACAACCCAAGGTATACGGAAGGGCCCGCCGACTCCGCTTTGCCCCGTCCGATGCGGTGCCCTGTCCAACAATAGGATCAAGAACCCTAACCCTATGCCAATGGTCCCCACCCTGTAGGCCCGGTTCCTTTACTGGGGTGGCCAGCAGGAAGCCTCGGGATTCCCTTCCAAAACGCCAAAGTAACAACACTGAACATTCACAAGCCGTCGAGGCAACACATGGGTTAGAAAATACCTCAGTTGTGGGTCTGAACCCGGCCCCGGTCTGGGTGGAAACATATGGGAGCGGACCAGGGAGTTGGGCGCAGCTCCCATTGTCACGGGCAATGGGGATAGTACCGTAGTAGCGGAGGTCACGTTCTTAGGAGATAGGCCTCTGAAACATTTTTCCGTGGCTCCGGCTTGCGGCGGCCGGGAGAAAACGGTACAATCAACTGGTCGTTTAAAGGTGGGAATTGTCTGCCATCAGGTCATGAATAGGCGGAATCTCAGAGACACGGTAATAATCTTTTCTCTAGCCCTTGCACTATTTAATCGGGTGGGTAACCGGGAAATAGCCGGGTCCGTTGCGATGCTTCTAGTCGGTTCGGTGCTGCATTTCATATCCAAAGGGGTCCTGATCAGAAACCTGGTCGTATGCAAACACGGGATTTACGCAGTGGTGAGGCACCCATTTTATCTTTCAAACTACCTTGTGGACATGAGTTTTTGCCTCATGTCGGGCAGCTTGCTTCTCGCGGTGACGTATCCCTTCTTGTTCTTTTGGAGTTACGGACCCACGATGCGGAAAGAGGAGAGGGAACTTTTCCTCCTCCATGGAGATGCACTCCTTGATGCCTTTTTTTCGATACCACAGGTCTTCCCAGACTCGGGCACCCTGAAGGCCTGGCGGGAAATCCTTGGGGGATTTTCGCTGAGGCGGATCTCCAAGCGCGAGCTTGCCAGGATCGCCAGGTTCTGGGCAGTAGAGTTCTTGTTCCTACTTTTTCACGACCTGAGGGAAGAAGGTCTTGGAGAATTTATCTCGCCTGTAGATTATGATGGGATCGCTTTCGCGGCCGCATGCTTTCTTCTGTCCTTAACGAGCCTGTCCCTCGCTCGGCTTCAGAGCAGGATGGGGGAGGCTGGGTCGCAGGACAGGGGTATACACTTGGGATAGAAAGCCATGGCTGCTTGGGAATGTCAAAGCTGCTATGAGGGGCTTTCCTTTTAGGGAAGCACCCGTAAAAATCGCGGCAAGGAGGAAGGACATGTGGCACCATCGCTTCCTGGTCAATAAGGGGCTCCGCAGATCGCTTCTGGGGGCGATCCTCGTCTGGGGGCTTAACTTGTCTTCGCTGAACCTTCCGGCCCAGGGCTCGCCAGAAGCAGGGACAGGGGAGGACCTAACCACAGCTATCATTCAAGTGGCCAAGAAGGCTATTCCTGCGGTAGCCCACATAGAGGTGACCGAGCGACAGGAGGTGGCAGCTCCCTTTCTTCCCTTCGAGAGTGACCCATTCTTCCGCCGATTCTTCGGAGTTCCCCAGATGCCCAAAAAGTTCCGGCGCGAGGTCAAGGGGCTAGGTAGTGGAATCCTGATGGACGCGCAGGGACACATATTGACCAACCACCACGTGGTAGGGGGCGCTACTAAGCTAGAAGTGACCCTAGCCGATGGCAGCAAGTATGAGGCCAGGCTGGTGGGCACGGATCCCAAGACCGACCTCGCAGTGATCAAGATCGAGGCCAAGGAGCCTCTTCCTTACCTCCCATTCGGAGACTCGGACAAGGTAGAAGTGGGGGAATGGGTAGTGGCCATAGGGCACCCACGAGGTCTTGATCAGACGGTTACTCAAGGGATCATAAGCGCCAAGCACCGCCGGGGCGTGACAGACCCCGGCAACTACCAGGATTTCCTGCAGACCGATGCTGCCATAAACCCAGGAAATAGCGGCGGTCCCTTGCTGAATCTGAAGGGGGAGGTCATCGGGGTAAATGCGGCCATCGCTTCCCAGACAGGAGGGTTTGAGGGAATCGGCTTTACGATTCCGAGCAATATGGCTTTGCACGTGGCCAAGCAGTTGATATCCAATGGCAAGGTGTTGAGAGGGTGGCTGGGGGTGAACGTTCAGGATCTTACGCCTGAGCTCGCCCAAAAGTTAGGGTTGAAGGCCCCCAGGGGAGCCCTGGTCGCGGACGTGGTGAAGGGTGGACCAGCGGATCAGGCGGGGGTCAAAAAAGGCGATGTGGTGCTGACCTTCGGAGGCAAACAGATAATCGACGGTTCCTCCCTGCGAAACGAGGTGGCTGCAACCCCTCCAGGGCAG
>Ga0078972_1001029_pt1 | contig 68687 bp, 67 predicted proteins | sample YelNatPaOPGAMG01_FD_67568 | JGI IMG/M metagenome (GOLD analysis project Ga0078972, IMG submission 67568) | Hot spring thermophilic microbial communities from Obsidian Pool, Yellowstone National Park, USA - OP-RAMG-01 (SPADES assembly) (version 2) | ecosystem: Environmental > Aquatic > Thermal... | reverse complement strand
AGGAAAAAAGCCTAATTATTAGGGAGCTTGACGATATAAAGTCTAAATTTGGCCAATTTAAACCAGAATCTTTAGAGATACTTGCTGAATTAAAAAGGATTCAGGGGGAAAATATAGAAATGTTGAATAAAGAAATTGAGAAAATCAAGAAAGATCTTAAAGAATTAAGATTTGATGAGGATTCGAAAAGGGAGTACCTTCAAACAAATTTAGCCTCCGAAAAGGGAAAAAAGCTTTTAGATCAAGAAACTTAGTTAAATAAAGTTTCTATTGGGTATCCAGCACCTATGCTGATTAGCTTTTAAGAACAAAAAATACCGCGAGCAAGATGCTCGCGTTACTATGAAGAACGTCCGCGAGCAAGATGCTCGCGTTACTATGTAGGGTTTTTCCGCGAGCAGGGATGCTCGCGTTACTATAAGATGCTCTCGTTACTATATGATATAATAGCGAATAAAAGCGAAGAGTAACTTTTTGCTCAAATTTTCGTTGGGAGTTTATTCTAATGATAAGAACTAGAGTCGAAAACCTTAAAGAAGGTGATGTATTAGCCTATCCAGTAATTGATGAAGCAGGACGGGTTCTTATTGGGGCAGGTATACCGCTTAAAGGTATAGTTATAAGACGCTTGAGGGAGTTAGGTTTTAACTATGTATACGTTGAGGCTCCAGGTTTTGAAGACGTTGAAAGGCTAGAGCTTATATCCCAAAATACCGAGCTTGAAATAGTAAAAACTTCAAAGGAAGTTTTTGGTAAGATAAAAAGAACTCAAGAATTAGATCCTCAAAAGATTCAGCACCTTGCTGTAACCGTTTTAAATGAAATATTGAGTAAAAAGAACATTGCTATAGTAATTGATGACCTTATGGTAACATCTGACTATCTTTTTAGGCATCTTGCAAGAACAATGTTATTCTCTTCTGTATTGGGGATAAATCTTGGATATTCAGAAAACAAACTGAGAGAACTCGCAAAAGCTGCATTTTTACACGATATAGGGTTTGCGTTCATAGATGAAAGTATTAGGAATAAAAAGGGCAAGCTTAGCCCTGAGGAAATGGAAATTATTAAACAACATCCAAAACTTGCAGACTCTATTCTTGCAAAAAATAAGTTCTCTTCATCAGTTAGAAAAGCAGTATTGCAACATCACGAGAGATTTGATGGCAGTGGATATCCTGCGGGGCTAAAGGGGGATGAGATATTTGAACTTGCAAGGGTAATCGCTGTAATTGATGTGTTTGAAGCTATGACATCAGATGCCCCATACAGAAGGGCGCTTTTTCCTGGAGAGGTATATGAATACGTTATGTCCCAATCTGGAAGGCTCTTTGATCCGGATATAGTTAAGGTTTTCTCGAAGAAGATAATAATTTATCCGACTGGCACATCTGTAATTTTATCAAATAATTTTATTGGAGTCGTAAAATCAATTAATATTTCTTATCCTCTAAGGCCAATTGTAAAGGTTTTTGCAAAGATGATGGATGATGGTTCTGTTAATTATCTTGACACTGATTTTGAGATAGATTTATTAAGAACACTTGATGTAGTGATAGTTGGCTCTACTGACTTGTCGGGAAATATTATTGATTACGAGAGAGACGTTAGTGCTCGTTATTAGTAGAAAGGTTGGACAGAGTTTTGTTATAAGCGACAGTATAGTAGTGACGATTGTCTCTGTTGATAGAGATGTAGTAAAAATTGGCATCGATGCTTCAAAGGACATTAAGGTCTTAAGAAGTGAGTTGGTTGACAAAATAAAGAACTCGATGAAAAATTCTGTTTTTAAAGAGAATGATATGAACAGTTTACTGAGAGTATTGAAAGATGAAAATAAAAAGTACTAGAGTGTTAAAGAACGTGTGTTTACTGAGAGAATATTTTGTTGTCCCAATAAGACAACAGCCTGTGAGCGAAGAAAGCGATGCCTTGCCTGAGGGTACTAGCGAAAAGGAGGAGGCTTTCGACAAGCAAGAATTAATAAAACAGGCAATGGATGAAATCGAAAAGATAAAGGAACAGGCAAAAAAGGATGGTTTTGAATTGGGGTACAAGGAGGGTCTTAAAAGGGCAGAAGAAGAGGCTGAGATGAGAGAAAAAGAGAGAGCACAGATACTAAAGGATAATCTGTCAAGGCTTAATAGAGAAAATAAAGAATATCTTGAAAGAATAGAAAACAGACTTGAAGAAGAAGCTTTTAATATAGTGGTTAAATCAATAAGCCAGATCTTGCGCTCGAATAAAGTAAAGGACATAGATCTATTAAAAGAACGAATAAGAGGCTTTTTGAGAGAAATTCCACCTAATGTCGAGATAAAAATACGAGTTTCGGGAGCCGATGTTGATAAATTTGGAGATTTTGAAATGCCACTTGAAGTTGACTATACATTAAAGAGCGGTGATTTTATAATTAAAACGGATTTGGGTTTTCTAGATGGGAGAATAAAATCTTTGGAAGATAATTTTCTAAAAGAACTAAAGAGGGTCTTTGAGTAGTTGTGAGAAAACTTAAATTGCTAAAGGATTTCATAGAGGATTACAACTATCTTCCCTGGCATGGGACAATCGATAAAATCAGCGGCTATGTGATAGAATCAAATGGGCCAAAGGTCTCAATTGGTGAGATAGTATATATTGATTCTGGAAGGTATCAAATTCCCTGTCTTGTAATTGGGTTTTCATCAAACAAGGTTTTTCTTACACCTTTTGATGCCATAGAGGGAATAGAGCCAGGTTCAATAGTTAAAAAGACAGGCAAGCAGTTAGGATTATGGGTTGGAAAACACCTTATAGGACATGTGCTAGATGGTCTTGGAAGGCCTTTATCAGCTGAGTATATAGAAAGAGATAATCTGTCAGAGTATAGATCTATTGAAAACAGATCTCCACACCCGCTTAAGAGGGGGAGGATAAAGGAGCCTATATCAACGGGTATTAGGGCAATCGACGGTCTTCTGACATTGGGCAAGGGGCAAAGAGTGGGAATTTTTGCTGGTTCTGGAATCGGAAAGACTACGCTTCTTGGTATGATATCCAGATTTTGTAACGCTCAAGTGAATATTATTGCTCTAGTTGGAGAAAGAGGGCGTGAGGTAAGAGAATTTTTGGAAGAGAGTTTGGGAGAAGATGGCCTTTCAAAGTCTGTTGTGATAGTGTCCACCTCAGACAACCCGCCTTCGCAAAGGGTGCTTTCTGCATTTACTGCCACTGTTATTGCGGAATATTTTAGGGATTTAGGCATGGACGTGCTTATGGTTATGGATTCTCTGACAAGAGTTTGTATGGCACAAAGAGAGCTGGGTTTGTCTATTGGTGAACCGCCTACTACAAGAGGATACCCGCCATCTGTTTTTACAATGATGGCAAGACTCCTGGAAAGAGCAGGAACTTCTGATAGAGGATCGATAACGGGTATATATACTGTTCTCGTGGAAGGGGATGACCTTGCAGAACCAATAGCCGATCACGCAAGAAGCATACTTGATGGCCACATAGTTTTATCAAGAGATCTGGCAGAAAGGGGACATTATCCGCCAATTGACATCTCGCAGAGTGTAAGCAGGCTTATGAATTCTATTGTAGGCAGGGATCATCTGAATATCAGTTACAAAATAAGAGAGCTAGTAGCCTCATATAGGGAGGCATATGATCTTATTAACATTGGGGCTTATCAAAAAGGGGCTAATTCGAAAATTGACGAGAGTATAGATAAGATATCAAAAATAGAAGAATTTTTAAAACAAGATGCAGATGACGTTTCAAGCTTTGAAGATACTTGTAGGCTAATGGGTGAAATATTGCTGTGAATATAAAGAGATACGTGGCAAAAAGCATTCCCGAAGCGATCTTGATGATCAGGAAAGATTTAGGGGACGATGCCCTTATACTTTATTCGAGGTCTATTAACATTGCTCCACGATGGATGATTTGGAAGAGACAGGAAGCTGTTGAGGTAGTGGCCACAGTTAATCAAGATAATAAAAGGCTGGATGAACTGGCAAAGGAGATTGAGGAGTTTAAAAGGGAGTTAGACTTTTTAAAGAAAAGTCAAGAAGAATTATCTCAAATTAAAAGACTTGATAAGAGTGAAGAACTTGAGATACCGTTTTTGAAATTTCATAACTTCCAGGAAACGACTAAAGAAAGCTCGATTCTTATAAGTACCAGTGGTGAATTTGATGCTAGTTCAAGATATTTCTTTAAAGGTCTTAATTTTTATCCATTTTTTGATGAAAGGGCATATCCTACTGCCTTGGCCTTTTTGGGACCTACAGGGGTAGGAAAGACTACGACAATTGCTAAGATAGCAGCTCGTATGTCTTTGTTGATGAAGAAAAGGGTATGCCTTATAACCCTTGATACCTTTAGGATAGCAGCCTTAGATCAATTGAAGGCTTATGCGGATATTATGGACCTTCCATTTTTTGTAGCTCATTCTCCTAAAGAATTAAAAGATATTATAAAAAAGGAAAAAAATTCACTTGATATCTTTTTAATAGATACTATGGGTTTTTCTCCTCTTCAAGATAATAAGTTTAAAGAAGTTTCAGCTTTTTTGTCCCTTGATATTAAGACAGAGAACCATTTGGTTCTTTGCGCTAATTATAGATTTAAAGAATTGGATATGTATATTAACAAATTTAAAATTTTAAAACCGGTTAGCATCATATGGACCAAAATCGATGAAGTAATATCACTTGGACATATTATTGACTTATCAATAAGAAACAATTTGCCAATATCGCTTTTTGGCACCGGACAAAGTGTTCCAGATAATTTGGAGGTGGCAAATGATGAATTTCTTTCAAATCAATTGAACTCAAAATATAAGGATTTTTGTGCTGAAGGCTATAAAGTATGAGCGATCAAGCACAAGAATTGAGAAGATTGAGGGAAAAACTTAGCAATGCGCTTTACTCTCATTCCAACCGGCAACCGTTTAAAAATAAGCTTTCAATCTCTTTTGCAGGCGGTAAAGGTGGGACGGGCAAAACTGCGCTTAGCGTAAACATTGCAATCTCTTTTGCTAGGAGAAGGATAAAAACTGTTTTGTTGGATGCCGATGTTGGTTTAGCAAATGCCAATATTATATTGGGGGTAAAACCTAAAAAGAACTGGGCTGATTTCCTATATAATAACGCCTCGTTTGAGGATATATTATATTTCTACGATAATAATTTAATACTAATTCCAGGCGCATCTGGTATTTCTGACGCTGCAAATCTTCCTTCTTATAAACAAGAGGAGCTCTTTTTATCTCTGGATACGCTTGAGTCTCATACAGACGTTTTAATAATTGATGTAGGAGCCGGTATTCAGGAAAACATCATAAACTTTTCCATAGCGTCAAATAATATAGTTGTTGTTACCAACCCAGATCCAACAGCTTTAACTGACGCATACAGCTTTATAAAAGTTATTTCAAACAAGCTCTATAACCATAAAGTATATTTGCTTATTAATATGGCTAGGACGTTTGAAGAGGTAAAGAGAATTTACGAACTATTTGTTCCAATGGTTAAATCAAGACTAAACGTCGATCTTGAAATACTTGGAAGTATTTCGTATTCTGAGGAAATGGTATTATCGGTAAAGCAGAGTAAACCTCTTGTGATAAACTATCCTAGATCGGAAGCATCAAGGCAAATAGAGATCATCACAACCAAGTTTTTAGGAAATCTTTATAGACAAAACCAAGTATTAAATGCTAAACAAGAAGGTTATGTTAAAAAGGCTAACTCGACTAAGACGTATGTTACAGATGATGCGCGATCCGTAGACGCTGGCAACAAGGATTCCTTTGTGTCTAGATTTTGTAAGTTTTTTGGATTAAAGAAGTAGGTTTTGCTTTATAGCTTAGCAATTAATTACATTTGGACTTATAAAGTTCGGTTAGTAAATTAAAAAAATACAGGAGTGAAAACAATGGAAGAAAGATGGTTTTTAGGTGTTGCAACAGAAGATGAAGACTATTTTATAGATACACATTCAATTCAGAAGCAAGATGACTTTTTAGAGGTAATAATTAAAGAAACCTTAAAGAGTGAATCTGCAAGAAAGCGAGAAGATGAATTTATAAGATCCAAAATAAATAGAGAAATTAATTCCCATCACTCTCTCTGGAAGTGGAGATTTAACTTGAAAAATATGACGTACACCATTCTTTCGATAGGTTTTTTTGATTCGAATGGCAAGCTTCTTCTTAATATGAAAAGCGATGAAGACGACCTGTACTGGGAAGAGATAGAGCCAGAGACGGTTGCAGAAAATATTTTTGAGGCAGTAAAAGACGTAATGCAAAATAAGCCGAAAGATGACTTATAGAGTTAAATATGCCTATGGAGGTCTTTTTTTCAGAAGAATATAACAGATATCAGCTATATGATTCTTTGGAAGGTTTAAATTGGGAGCTTGCCGTTGTAAACGTGCACGTAATAAAGGGGCAAGTTTTTTTTGATATTGTGTTGTTTAACAAGTTAAAAAACAAAATTGCTCCTGTTTTTCTAAATACCTTTAAAGAAAACAAGCTGTTAATACCAAGCCTTTTAAAAAACATTGATAGGGAAAACTTATCAAAGATTTTTGAGCAATCCTTTACAATAATTTCATCTTACAAAGACAAAATAAGACCGCCTAACTTTGTAATATTTACTGAAAATTATAATTATATAAATTCATTAGATAGCGGTATTAACCCGCACAGAAGATCTTTTATGGGTATCGGAAATGCATCTTATTTAAAGTTTATTTTATTTTACAAACACATTTCAGAGATTATTAGATCCAGAAACAAGAAAGAAAAGACTCTCAATATCTTAGATTGTTCCTGCGCTAGCGGTTACGGTTCAATTATACTTGGGTCTATTGAGAAGTCGACTGTTCGTGGGGCAGATATGGACGCAGGTGCAGTTAATTTAGCCAATATGTTAAACGTTGAGCGGGGAAACGTAAGCTTTGTAAATTCATCAATGGAAGATTTGAATAAATTTGGTTTAAAATACGACTATGTTGTAAGTCTTGAAACTATTGAGCATGTAAATAATCCAGAGACCTTTTTAAACAGCGCAATAGACCTTCTTGAAAAGGATGGTACTTTGATATTAAGCGTGCCCCATTGGCGATATCACGGCAGCGATCTTAATTCCGATCACCTAAGTAATTGGACGCCTGAGAGGGTAAAAAGATTTTTTGATAGGTTTTTTAACAGGGTGGAGGTTTATTTCACAGAAGTAGTTAATTTAGAAGAAGTTCTAAACCAGGACTTTAGCTTTAAAGAAGAAATGAATAAAAAATTTATTGAGAATATCTTTGTAATAGCAAGGTCAAAAGACAGAAGAGACCCTTTAGCCTTCTATATTAGAAAGAAGCCAAAAAGGGTTTTGTTTGTAAACCATTCTATCCCTCCCTACGAATATACCGGTACACCTTTAGCTACATATTCTCAGATGCAAAGTATTCGATCGCTTGGATATGAGACAGCTGTAATGATACCTCATCCTGATGCAACAACGGAGTTTAAGAAAGAAGTTGTTTTAAATGGTACAAAGGTTTACAAAATTCCCTTTCTTAATTGGCAAAAGACCTTTCTTGATGACCCCTTTTCTGGATATGACTTGAGGGACTATCTTGGTTTGGTAGAAGACGTAATAGACGATTTTAAACCTGATGTCATTCATTTAGGTGACTATGTGGGAATGACTTCAAAGATTGTTGAATTATTTGAGGCAAAGGGTATTCCTATCTGTAAGGAGGTTCACGCTATAGAGGAGTTGTGTTTGAAAGTCAGGCCTTCTGGAGGTAGCAGAGACGGTCTGTGCAAGGGACCTGATTCGCCAGAAAGTTGTGCGAGCTGTGCACTTATTGGGAACTACGAAGTCAACGAGCCCTTTCTAATTAGACAAATGTCTAACCTTATAGGGAAGCTTTTTGCAAGATTTAAATACATCAACTATCTTTATTCAAAATTCGATGCTGTTGTATTTCCATCTTCTAGCTGGATGAAATATATGATGAATTATTTAGAGATAGGTAGAGATAAGACATATGTGGTGCCGATTGGTATAGACTTCAAGTGTTCTAGAAAAAATCTTGCAAAAGAAAGTGCTTTAGATAAAGAAAGACTTAATTTTGCTTATTTTGGTACTGTTGCAACGGGGAAAGGGCTTGGTATTCTTGAAAAGTTATTTCAATATAAAGAGCTACTTGATAAGGACTTTAATTTTTATATATACGGAAGATGTCAGGATACCGAATCAGAGATAAAAGTAAAAAACCTTGAGAAGATTACTTGCGGCAAGGTGCTCTATATGGGAGAATATAAAAGGGATAATTTGTCAGAAATCCTCTCTTCTGTAGATATGGGGATTTTGCCGTATTTGTATGAGTCATATTCTATAGTTACGCGAGAACTATTATATTTCGGTATTCCTGTTATCTCGTTTAATACCTATGGTATAGACGAAATAATAAAAGACAACTACAACGGCTTTCTTGTTGAAGTGGGCGATGTAGAAAGCTTGAAAGAAAGAATAATTTACATATTAAACGACAAAGAATTAACAGACAAACTAAAGAGTGGAGCTCTTAATACCCCTATTGCTACCCCCCAGGATGAAGCGCGAATGCTTGATGAAATATATAAGAAAATAGCGCGAAAGTAAATTTTGTTGTTATTTTTTTATTTTGTTTTTTACACTCATCCATAATTCTTTTATCATTGCGTAGGCTTTAGGATCAGTTAACCCTTTCGGATCCCTCGAAATAGAAAAATTTAGCCAATAAATTGCCTGTTCTAATTTGTTAAGCTTGAAGTACATCGATGCGATCATATATTCTACAAGGGTTTGGCTCATCTTACCGCCCAAAGGAAACTCTTCGTGATCGTATGCCTTTTCGTAATATTCTACAGCCTTCAGTCTATACTCATCTTCCTTTGGCGAGCCAAAACTTTTAGCAAGACAGGTCATCCTAAAATATATTCCCGCAAGAAGGCTTGAGTTTTGTCCTGCAACGCTAGCGCAGTAAATTGCCTGTTCGTAGGCTTCTATAGCGCTTTCATAGCTTCTTTCTCCCGTAAGATCTTTTTTGTAGGCCTTTGACTTTGGAAGCTCTTTTTGCATTAAGCTTATTACCACGTCTGAAAGCTTATTTTGAAAACTATGGTCAAGATTTGCGTAGCCACACTCAGGACATACAATAGGACTATAAATGTTTGGGTTTATACCTTCATATGTATTGCAAAGATCTATATCCCTGGTTTTTATTCTAAAAGCATTACTCTTTATTTTTAATTGTTTAAACTTTGTTTTGCAAACTGGACAAATAAGGTCTGTTTCATAGAATTTGCTTTTGTCGAACAAGCTTTCACCTTCTTAATTTTTTTTATATGTGATATTATATATAAATTAGCAAGAAATGTATAATTTTAGGAGGAATTGCTCAACACATGATTGATTTTTTTAAAGGAACTATATTGCTTTTTGAAGTGGGAGTAGCGATTTTGCTTATCGCTTTAGTTTTATTGCATGGACCGAAGGGAGAGGGTCTTGGTTCTATTGGCGGTGAAGCAAGGCTATTCACATCTCCTCAAGGTTCTACTTCTGGTTTGACAAAATTTACCGCTTACGTAGCGGTAGTTTTTATAGTGCTCGCATTACTTATGGGAATTTTTTGGTAGGTTGAGATATGTCAAAACTTGCTAAGATAACCCTCCCGATATTTAGCTCGCTATTGTTTTTTGCCTTTTTGCAAGGTATTGCTACTCATACCTTTGAATGGCTTCAGTGGTTGATGATGTTTTTTATCTTGTATGGAACTGTAATATTGGGGGGATTTATAATAAAGCAGTTTGAGGAAGAAAGGGTAGATTTGAAATATAAGCCCTTTGTTAGTATACTAATACCTGCGCACAACGAAGAAAACGTTATAGAGAGCACTGTTCTTGATGCTCTAAATCAGGATTACAGGGATGAAAGTGGCAAAAGGTTATTTGAAGTAATTGTTATAGACAACGTTTCAAGCGATAATACACCCATTATCTTGAAAAAGATGCAAGGTGAACATCCTGATTTAAAGGTAGTATATCAAGGCCAGGATGCAAAGAGAGGGAAGCCTGCTGCCTTAATGGCTGGCTTAAGGGAGTCACAGGGAGAAGTAATTGCTGTATTTGACTCTGACACGAGAATTCCTGCTGACTTTATAAGAAGGTGCATTCCTTATTTGTCCGATCCGAAAGTTGGAGGAGTTCAATCCTTGGTCAGGATGTACAATGCCCAGAAATCTTTTCTCACAAAGGCACAGGATGACGAGTTTGCCATATTTACAAGAATTTACCAAGAAGGCAGGGACTTTTTGGATGGTGCTCCTACCCTTGGAGGAAACGGCCAGATTACGAAGAAGGAAGCAATTTTAGCTGTTGGTGGGTGGAACGAGCACGCCCTTACCGAGGATCTTGAACTTTCGCTAAGGCTTTATGAAGCGGGATATAACATTCGATTTTGCCCTGAGGTATCTGTTTATCAAGAAGGGGTAGAAAATTTTGGTGCTCTTGTAAAGCAGAGAACTAGGTGGGCGCTTGGATATCTACAGTGTCTTATGGAACACACTCCAAAGATCTTTCTTTCAAAGATGGCTTTTAATAAAAAGCTTGATTTAAGTCTTACTCTATTTTCTATCTTTTTACCCTATTTAACTCTAGTTGGATACGTATATCTTTTACTTGAGATTACAGGAATATTTATGTTTTACACTACTTTACCATCGTTTATCTTGAACTTCTTAGCCTTTGCATTTATTGTTAATGCAAGCGTTGGTGCAAGGGTTTTGAGGCTGCCTAGAAAATCATTGTTGTATGTGCCATTAAGGTATTGGCTTTTCTCCCTGCACTGGCTTATTGCTTATGTGCAGGCTATGTGGAAGATGTGGATTATGTGGGTAAACGACGAGCTCCCTTTTTGGGACAAAACTCATCACAAGGGATTGGAAGAAGAAACGTCAAAGGGTGTCTCTACAGCTTTCCAGACTATTAAATAATCTAACGCTGCCCAAAAATTTTTTGGGCAGCTAAAATTTAAGTTCTACCTTAGCCCCGTTTTCATTTGAAAATGTAGTTTGAATGTTAGATAACTTTGCAAGGCTCTTAATAATAGCTGTTCCAAGGCCAATTCCTGAACTATTTTCCCTACTTAGCTCCTTTAGCTCGCCTTCTTTAAATCCCTCACCGCTGTCTCTTATAATTAGTTTATTATCGTAAAAGTCAACAAATATTGGTTCTTTTCCGTGAATTAGTGAATTAAGAAATATGTTTTTTGTTATAGTTTTAAGTATATATGGGTTTGATTCAACAACTATTTTCTTTTCTACGTTTAATTTTATATTTGAATGCAATACTTCTGGTAAAGAATTATCTATTAAATCTTCTAGAAATGATAAGAGGTTAATTTTAGTTTTTTGTGAGTTTATAAGGCCTAATTGAATCTTTGTTATTATTATGGCGTTGTCAAGCGCAAAATCTAGTCTCTTTATATTATTGAGCAACTTTCTTGAGAAGATAGAATCTATCTTGCCTGTAGCTTCTCCTGTTTCAACAATTGAACTTATAACTGTAATTGGAGTCTTTAACTCATGTGAGATTTGGCCAAGAAGCTTTTTTTTAAGATCTGAGGTTGCTTTACTTTCTCCAGGTTTCAATGCAATAAACTTTAAATCTCCTATTGATTTGATGAGAAATGTGTATTTGGTAGCATCTGTGCCCAGAGATATTTCTTTTTCATAATATTCTACTTTATTATCCTTTAATACCTCATGAGCCTCAGAAAACCGTAATATTTCAAAGTAATATCTTCCCTTTAAATCCTTTATCCATGAAAAATCTTTGAATTTTGTGTTGTAGTAAATAACTTGTCCGCTTTTATCAATAATTAAAACTGGATATTCAATTAACTCAATAATATCTTTCAAAATTTCCATATTATTTGATATTATAGTATAAATATGAGTAACGCAATTCTTTTAGTTGAAGACGATATAGACATATCAGAGAATATCAAAACCTACCTGAACATAAACGGTTTTGATGTTTTTCAGGCTTATAGTGCTGATGAGGCCTTTAATCTTCTTGATGAGAAAGAGATCTCTTTGGTAATACTTGATCTGATGCTTCCAGACATGTTTGGTGCTGAAGTACTTAAGGTTTTAAGGGCAAGGGGCTCAAAAGTTCCTGTTTTGGTTCTGTCAGCGCTTTCAGAAGAGCACAATAAGGTGAGTTTGCTAGACTTAGGAGCTGATGATTATTTAACCAAACCATTTGGTATGAGAGAACTACTTGCAAGGGTAAAAAGCCTTATAAGAAGAAATAGGGATTTTAATGTGATACTTGAAAAGGGACCCTTTAAGGTAGACCTCGAAAAAAGTCAGATTTATTTTCAGGGTAAACTGATGAACCTTACAGCTACCGAGTATAAACTGTTGCTTTTCCTTCTTGAAAATGCTGGTAAGACTTATTCAAGAGAAAAGCTCGTTGATAATGTTTGGGGAGAGGGATATTTTGTAGAAGCTAGAATGGTTGACGTGTATATCAGGAGATTAAGAGAAAAGATTGAAATTGATCCCTCTAATCCAAACATACTCAAAACCAGACGCGGTTTTGGGTATGTTTTAGATCTTTAGCGTTAACTTTAAATTAACATACGATTAACGTGTTATTAACATTCAAACTCTATTCTGTTATAGATGTAAATTTAAGAGGAGGTTAATTGATGAAAAAAATTCTGTTTTCTTTGTTAGGTGTCTTTTTGCTTGTGGCTGCAGTTTTTTATGTATCAGGATGTTCTGGCTCAAATGCTCCTCAGTCGTCATCTCAGGTAAAACAGCTTACCGGAGCTGGCTCTAGTTTCGTATACCCTTTGTTTTCAAAGATGTTTGAGGAGTATAAGAAGGAGAAGGGAGTAGAGATAAATTACCAATCAATAGGTTCTGGTGGCGGAATAAACGCTCTTAAAGATGGTACCACAGATTTTTCTGCAAGTGATGCCTATATGTCAAACGAAGAGGAAAAAGCAGTGCCTGGTGGTGTGGTTACTATAGCAGATGCTGCAGGTGCGGTATCTATAGCCTATAATATACCAGGGGTTAACGATCTTATCTTAGATGGCAAAGCTTTAGCCGATATTTATCTTGGAAAAATTAAGAAGTGGAACGATCCTTACCTGGTGAAACTTAATCCTACAGCAAATCTTCCAGATAAACCTATAGTTGTAGCTCACAGATCCGATGGTTCTGGAACGACCTTTATATTTACAAATTATCTTTCTCTTATGAGCCCTGAATGGAAAGACTCTATTGGAGCTGGTACGTCTGTCAAGTGGCCTGTGGGTCTTGGCGGTAAAGGAAGTGAAGGGGTTACTGCAATTATTAAACAAAATCCATATTCAATAGGTTATGTTGAATTGACATATTCGATCCAAAATCATATTACAACTGCAAAGATGAAGAATAAAGCAGGAAATGTTATTGCTCCAACTCTTGAAAGCGCTAAAAAGGCATTCGAAGGCCTAAAGCTTCCTTCTGATATGAAGGCTCTTGCGCTTGATACTTCAAATCCTGAAGGATATCCAATTTGCGGATTTACATTTATCCTTCTGCACAAAGAGATGCATTATCCTGGTAATACTTTAGAAAAAGCAAAGGCAGTCCTCGATCTAGTAAAGTGGATAATAACGGACGGGCAAAAGTACTGTGAATCTCTTGACTACGTGCCGCTTTCTAAAGAGGCTGTTGATAATGATATGAAGCTTCTAGAGTCAATTACCTGGGATGGAAAGCCCATTCTGAAATAATTTTAGCGATATAATAGAAACAAAATCCGCAGGCGTTAGTGCGCCTGCGGAGCCTCCTTTCTCAACAAGACTCAGATTGCGCTTTAATTTAAATTTTTATAAATCTCTCCTAGTGCTACTGTTGAACTTTCGTGAAATACTGCATCAGCAAATCCATCTAAATGAGTTTTCGTTTTATTAATTATAATCAGCTTTGCATTGAACTTTAAAGCAGTTTCGGGGATTGCTGCGGCTGGGTAAACGCTTAAGCTTGAACCTATCACGATACACGTTTTAGCCCTTTTAATAACTTCCATTGCGTCGTTAAAGCTTTCTGGCATAGCCTCGCCGAATAACACAACGTTTGGCCCAATTGCTCCGCCGCAATTTGGGCACATTTCAACCTCATCTAAAATCTTCGAGTCAAATATAGACTTGCAGGTTCTGCAATAGGCCTCATCTAAATTGCCGTGTATTTCAATAACCCTTTTCGATCCTGCTTTTTGATGCAATCTATCAATGTTTTGAGTTATTACGTGTGTCACAAGACTTATCCTTTCAAGTTTTGCAACTATCTCATGTGAGGCGTTCGGTTTTGCAAGCTTTATTTTTGACAGCCTTTCTCTGTAGAACTTTATAAACTCGCTTCTTCTCTCGTACAGTGCATCTACAGATGCAAGTGAAATAAAATTTTCTTGATTCCACAAACCTGTAGGAGATCTAAAATCTGGTATTCCAGATTCTGTGGAAATACCAGCTCCAGAAAATACAACAACCCCTCCTTCTCGAATAATATCGGCTGCTTTTTTGTAGTCGCCCTTTAACATCTCTTACACCTCAAAAGTTGATCCAACGCCTGAAAATATAAATTTATCTTTTAGTTCGCTTGCACACCTTGATATCATCTGAAGTCCTGTGCAATGAACAAAGGCAACCCTTTCTGGATCTAAAGCTTTTAAAGCTTCAATCGTTTTGTCTTGCTGCTCCTTGGGTGCTGGCCCAAGGTGTGATCCACCAATGATAGCATCTAATTTACTACTCCCAGTTAACTTCTTGCCTTGTTCAATAATATTTATTACCCCTTTGTGTGCACACCCTGTTAAGACAGATAACAAATCGTTGTTCTTAAAATATATACTCATGTCTTCCTCAAACGTGTCTGGAACGAGATTGCCATCTTTCTCCAACTTTAAAAGTTTTTGATCGGTTATTTCAAAATCATTTGATGTCTCTATTTGATAAGACAGAAAGATGTTTTCTTTAATTTTAGTTTGGGAGTCTAAAAATACAAAATTTGCCCCAAGAGACTCAAGCATTTCTTTGGCAAAAGGGATACCTATAAAGGTAGTTTTTTTAGTTTTTGAGGAAAAGGTTTTCTTAAAGATATTGTGGTGAGCATATATTTTTATATCCTTTCTCATATAGTCAAGAAGGGTAAGAAGTCCTCCTGTGTGGTCACTGTGGTTGTGGGAAAGAATTATCGCATCAATTTTTTTTAGGTCTTTTTTTAATCTATGCGCATTATTTAAAAGAGCAAAGCCGCTTGAACCTGTGTCGTACAAAAAGGTCTCTTTTCCAGTTTCAATTAATGCGCTAAATCCATGTTCTGCAATAAGGTTTGCAGGGCTAGATGAAAGGACTGTGTTGTCAACGAGAATTGTTATTTGAATGCCTGCTTTTCGTGACATATTTTGCCTCCTTAAATTTTTTAAGACTTATCTTAGATTTTAAAAAATAAAACCTTTAAGAGTCCTTTAAGTGAAAGGATTTGTATAAATCTCCTCTTTTGTCAAGTTATGTGTAAGAACTTTAATGTATACTATATATTATAAGCATATATAATTTTTATTTCATCGCATTTGTAAAATAAATAACTTTTATTTTACTAAAGGATGCTATTTATTATACAATTTTAAGTTGTAAACTTTAATTCCTGTGTAGTTTAATGTTAGGCTGTGCTTTATATAGAGTATTGTAAATTATATTGTTTAATTTTGTGTGTAAGGAGGGTGGTGGTTTTTGCGTTTTCTTACCAAGTACGTTATAAAGTTTTTTTCTAATCAAAGTTGAGCTAATTTCAAGGAGGTAGTAAGAATTGTCTTTAAAAGAAGAAGCATTAATTTTTCACAGAAAGACGAAAGGGAAAATAAGCGTTGAAAGTAAATCAGTTATTGAGAACGTTCACGATCTCTCTTTGGCTTATAGCCCGGGTGTGGCTGAGCCAGTAAAAGAGATAGCCTTCGATCCAGAGATGGCTTACTATTACACCTCAAAGTGGAACATGGTTGCTGTTGTTACAGATGGAAGCGCTATCCTGGGGTTGGGAAATCTCGGAGCATTGGCATCGTTACCTGTTATGGAAGGTAAGGCAGTACTTTTTAAAAAGTTTGGTGGTGTTGATGCCTTTCCAATTTGTTTGAACACAAAGGATTCAGAAAAAATAATTGAAACAGTTAAGCTTTTAGAGCCTGTCTTCGGGGGAGTAAACTTAGAGGATATTGGAGCGCCTAGATGCTTTGAGATTGAAAGGAGGCTTAGAGAAGAACTTTCGATTCCAGTTTTCCACGACGATCAACACGGCACGGCTATAGTTACACTTGCAGGATTATATAATGCTTTAAAGGTTGTAGGTAAAAAGATAGAAAATATAAAGGTAGTAATAAATGGAGCAGGAGCGGCAGGAATTTCTATAGCGAAACTTCTAATTCACATGGGAACAAAAAACATAATACTCTGTGACACAAAGGGTACCATATACAAAGATAGGCAGCAAGGTATGAACCCATATAAAGATGAGATTGCAGAGGTTACCAATCCTGAAATGATAAAAGGAACTCTTGCAGATGCAATGAAAGGAGCGGATGTCTTTATAGGGGTTTCTGTAAGAGACGTGGTCAATCAAAAGATGGTGAAATCTATGGCTAAAGATCCGATAATTTTTGCTTGTGCAAATCCAGATCCTGAAATTAATCCAAATGCTGCAAAGGAAGCAGGGGCAGTTGTAGTTGCTACGGGCAGGTCTGACTTTCCCAATCAAATAAACAACGTTTTAGGCTTTCCAGGATTGTTTAGAGGAGTTCTTGATGTAAGGGCGAGAATTATAAACGAGGAAATGAACGTGGCAGCGGCAATTGCAATTGCTGAATCAGTAGATGAAAGCAAACTTACTCCTGATCACATTGTTCCTTCCCCACTTGATCTTGAAATATATCCACGAGTAGCGGCAGCTGTCGCACGTGCTGCTATGAAGTCTGGTGTAGCTAGATTTGCAGTCTTGCCTATCGATGTTGAACTTAATGCGCGTAGAATTCTTGGGCTAAGTTAGGAGGGGCTATGTTAAGAAATGTTCCAGAACTAAAATCATATAAATTATTTCCGGGAAGTTTTCTCTTTTATTTACACAGGATTACAGGCTTACTACTTGGGCTATACCTTTTGTTTCATATATTCTACCTGTACGGCATAAGGTTTGCTGATCCATCACTGATACCATTTTTTGAATCTATGCATGCCTTTCATGAGAGCCTTAAGATAATAATCAATCCAGGAGTTGCCTTTATTGCAGCATTCCACGTGATGAATGGGTTAAGAATTATTGTTTTTGAGTTTGAACCTAATCTTGCTATAAGAGAAAGACAAGCTGGATGGTTCTATTGGGTTATAGGAGTTACTTTAATAGCGTTTCTCGTAAAGATAGCCCAATCGATAATATTTGGTTAGGAGGTTAATGTGAACTACACTCGTTCTCTTATGCGCGCAAACGCAAGAAATATGTGGTTTTGGCAACGCGTTAGCGCTGTTGCACTTATAATTTTATTGGTGTTGCACGTTTTTAAGTTTGCGCTATTTTTCCCTGTTCATGTAGCTTTTGCTGCTTTTGTTTGTATCCATTTGTATATTGGAATGGTTACTATTACAAGGGAATATATAAAAAAGGCAACTCTTAACACATTTCTAAATATGGTATATATAGTACTTTTCCTGGTTATATTTTTTGCTGCTGTCAGAATCGCAGAGGTTACTTTTTAAACCTTATAATCTTGTTTGTTGAAAGGAGTCTGAAGTGAAGGATCCAAAAGTTTTATCCGAGAAGGTAGTGGATGTACCGTTAAGGAATGTGCACCAACACGATGTTGTTATAATTGGAACGGGGCTTGCTGGTCTTTGGGCTGCCATAAAGTGTAAGAGTGCAGGTCTTGATACAGCATGTATGACAAAGCTTTCTATGCCTCAAAGATCTCATTCAATTGCTGCTCAGGGGGGGACTGCCGCAAGTTTAGGGAATCTTGAAGAAGATTATTGGGAATGGCATATGTTTGATACTGTAAAGGGATCTGATTTTTTGGCGGATCAGGATGCTGCTGAAATAATGGTAAAGGATGCGGTTACAGTTATTAGGGAATACGAACATATGGGGACTCCATTTTCTAGAACTTTAGATGGGCTTATTGCTCAGAGAAAATTTGGCGGTCACGTAAAGGATTTTGGAAGAGGGGGTCCTGTTCTAAGAGCTTGTTATGCTGCTGATCGAACTGGGCACGTTTTGCTTCACACGCTTTGGCAGAAGGCTCTGGAATTAGGGATAAGGTTTTATACCGAAATGTTTGCAATAAGTCTTATAGCAGATGGTCCAAAATGCGCAGGCGTAGTTACTTGGGATATAAAAAATGGTGGCTTACACGCCTTTAAAGCGAAGGCAACTCTTATTGCTACAGGGGGATATGGTAGAGCCTGGAAAATAACTGCTACATCTTACTCATACACTGCTGATGGCCAATATATGGCTCTGAGGGCAGGCGTGCCTCTTGAAGATATGGAGTTTTTCCAATTTCATCCAACTGGTTTGTTTGATAGGGGCATTCTAATGACAGAAGGTTGTAGAGGTGAAGGGGGATATTTGATAAATGACTTAGGAGAAAGGTTTATGAAGAAATATGCTCCTGAAAAGATGGAGCTTGCACCAAGAGATATTGTAAGTAGGGCTATCACAAGCGAGATAGAAGCGGGGAGAGGGATAAAGGGTGGTCCATACGTATATCTTGACATTAGACATCTTGGAGCTGAGATAATAAACACAAGACTTCCGCAAATAAGGGAGATCTCTATAAAGTTTGCAGGAGTTGATCCAATACATGAACCTATACCAATAGTTCCTACTGCCCATTATTCTATGGGCGGCATACCTACGGATGTTGACGGGAGAGTTTTATTTGATGGTAAAACTCAAATATTCTCCGGTCTTTACGCTGCAGGTGAGTGTGCCTGTGTGAGCGTTCACGGTGCAAATAGGTTGGGTTGTAACTCTACCCTAGATGCATCGGTATTTGGCAGACGTTGTGGATTGGCAATTGTTAAGGATTTACCGAACCTTGAGCACCTTTCTCTTGAAGAGGACAGCGCAAAGATGGCGAAGGAAGAGATAGAATTTATTTTAAACCAAAAAGGTTCTATAAAGCCAGAAGAAATACGAAATGAATTACAAACTGGAATGCAAAACTACGTTGCTGTCTTTAGAGATGAAGAAGGGCTTTCGAAGATGGTTTCTATATTTGATGATATTCATAAAAAATTATCTCAGATGTATATCAGCGATAAAACTCTTCAATATAACACTACCTTGATGGAGGCTATGGAGTTAAGACACCTAATAGCTGCAGCAGAGGCGGTAACATATGGTGCGTTGAACAGGACAGAGTCAAGAGGAGCTCAAGCAAGACGAGATTATCCAAAGAGAGATGATGAAAACTGGCTCAAACATACTCTTTATTTCAAAGACGAATCTGGTTTTAGATTTGATTATAAAGAAGTAAAGATTACTAGATTTGTCCCAGAAGAAAGAAAGTATTAAGGAGGTAGCCGTGGGTGACTTATATAAACTAACGATTTTTAGATACAATCCAGAATTAAAAGAGACATATACTAGTAAATATGAAGTGGAGGTTACCGAAAGTCATTGGACATTGCTTGATGTTTTCAGGTACATTAAGAGCAATCTTGATGATACGCTGACCTTTAGGTATTCCTGTGGTCAGGGAATTTGCGGTTCATGTGCTGTGACTGTAAACGGGAAAAGCACTCTTGCCTGTGAAACTCAAATGAAGTTTTTGGATAGCTTCGACCTTGTAGTAGAACCTCTTAGAGGATTTCCTGTAATTAGGGATCTAGTTGTGGATCATAGCGTACTTGACGAAAAGGTTAGAAGCGTAATGCCGTGGCTAATTTGTAAAAAAGACCCAGAATCAGATAAAGAAAGAATTCAATCCATTGAAGACAGGGCTAAGCTTGATGGCTTATATGAGTGTATAGTTTGTGGTGCGTGCGTTGCAGCCTGTCCAACATTTTGGAAAAATAAAACATTTTTAGGTCCTCAAGCCCTTTTGTATGCCTGCAGGTTTATGTTGGATTCTAGGGATGAAGGCAAGAACGAGAGATTTGAGGTGCTTGCTGACAAAGACGGCATATATGGATGCCATACTATATTCAATTGTATGGAGGTTTGTCCAAAAGAATTAAATCCCGGTAAAGCAATACTTGAATTGAGAAAGATGTTTATGAACCTAGAATAATCGTAAGTGAAGAATATGTTGTTATTTTGTTTTGAATGAGGGTGACAGGTTGTCATCCTCATTTTATTTTTCTTCTGATTTATTTTATAAAATATTCAAAATTATATTTATAATAATCTATATAAATTTTACTTTTTGGAGGGACTATGCCTATTCAAGAGAGGGTAAAACTTAGAGAACTTGCACCAAAGGATAGGATTTATAACTACAATGAAATAGCTTTAGGATTAAGTGAAGAGGAGCTAGAATATGAGGCAAATAGATGTCTTCAATGTAAAAAACCAAGTTGTATAAAAGGTTGTCCTGCAGGTTTGAATATACCAAGATTTATAAAGCTTGCTAGGGAAAAAAGATTTAACGAAGCCCTTTCTGAGATACTTGAACTTAATCCATTTAGTGCAACCTGCGCCAGGGTTTGCCCATATGGATTTCAATGTGAGGGAAGTTGTGTTTTGAATAAGACTGGAAGACCTATAGCAATAGGGGCTATTCACAGATTTATATCTGATTACGGCGAATATCAAATGAAAATGGTTAGTGAAAGTGAAAGGGTAAAGGGTAAAGTGGCAATTATTGGAGGTGGAACTGCTGGTTTAAGCGCTGCCTTTGAACTCTCAAGACACGGAGTGGACGTTGATATATACGAGTCAAGACCAGTAATAGGAGGCCTTGCACGCGCATGTATTCCTCCGTATAGGTTGGCTAGAGAAGTCTTGGATAGAGAAATAGTTTATATTCTCTCACATGGAGCTAAAATCAAGAACAACATAACGGTAGGCAAAGATATTTCACTTAAAGACTTTTTAGATCTTTATGAATACGTTATTCTTGCAGTAGGGGCAAGCAAATGCTGGTCTTTGAGATTGCCGTCAAATGGTGGAGAGGATTTTTTTGCCTATTCAGCGATAGAGTTTATTGAAAACTATATGTTCAGAAAAAAGGTTTTTGAGAGGGGTTTAAAAATTCTTATTATTGGTGGCGGAAACACTGCGATTGATGTTGGTAGGATATCAATAAGAGAAGGCCTTCACCCAGTGGTTGTTTATAGGAGAGGAAGAGAACAAATGCCCGCGCTCCCCAAAGAAATAGAAGAGGCTGAAGAGGAGGGTGTAAAATTCAAGTTTTTTGAGGTTCCAAAAAGGGCTATTCTTGAAAATGGCAAGTTTAAAGGCATTGAAGCACTTCAGGCGAGGCTGGGTGCGCCGGATAAAAGTGGTAGGCCAAGCTTTGAGGCTATTGAGGGAAGCGAACACTTTATTGAAGGCGATGTTCTAGTTTCTGCAATAGGTCAGGAAGTTGATCCAGAAATTTTAACTGGTTGCGACATTAATTTAGAAAGAGGTTTATTGCCATATGATTTTGGAGAAGAATTTGAACATAAAGTTTTCTCTTGTGGAGATGCAGTAACAGGCCCATCTGTTGTTGTAAAAGCTATGAGAAGTGGGCTTGAAGTTGCAAGAAAGGTGATCGAAAAGCTTAAAAACAGCAGCTTTTAAGATAGTTTGCTCAAATTTACTCTAAATTTAATTGAAAAACAATTAGGAGGAAGGCTTGATGAGGGAGTTATCCGTAGAGGTTTTAGAAGATGCTATTAAAGAATTGGTTATGGTTGCGAATTACAATGCACCTGAGGATGTTAAAAGGGCTTTTGATCTGGCTCTTGAGAAAGAAGAATCTGAAGTTGGGAAAAAGATACTTTTGGAATTTAAAGAAAATCATAAATTAGCGTCAGAAGAGAAACTTGGAATATGTCAGGATACAGGTCTTGCTGTGATATTTTTGTTCCTTGGTCAGGATGTACACCTTGTTGGCGGCGATATATACGAAGCTATAAATAGAGGAGTTGAGAAAGGTTATACTGAGGGTTACCTAAGAAAATCAACATGTGATCCATTAACTAGGAAAAATTTGGGCACGAATACGCCAGCAATTGTACACATAAAATTTATACCAGGAGATAAGGTAAAAGTTGTGGTTATGCCAAAGGGTGGTGGAGCTGAGAACATGAGTGCTTTAAGGATGTTCCCCCCATCGGCAGGGTTAGAGGGAGCAATGGATTTTGTAGTTGAGACTGTTAGAAAGGCAGGACCTAACCCTTGCCCCCCCACTATAGTAGGGGTAGGAATAGGTGGAAACTTTGAGCGTGTAGCCTTTTTGGCAAAAAGGGCTCTTCTTAGGCCTATTGGTTCAAAAAATACAGATGAAAGATTGGCTCATATAGAAGAGGAGTTACTTGAAAGAATAAATAAACTGGGAATTGGTCCAATGGGGCTTGGAGGTAGGATAACCTCTCTTGCTGTTCATGTGGAGCTAGAACCCTGTCACATAGCTTCCTTCCCTGTAGCGGTGAACATAGAATGTAATGCCCACAGGCACAAGAGTATAGAACTATGATTGTTTAATAAATATTTACCAGTTTTTAAGATAAAAACGTTGTGAATAAAGAAGATTATTACAAAATATACCCGCCTGTCTTGCCCTTGCTTGAAAGGTTTCCTGATTTAATTGATTTGGTGAAGCCTATTGAAGCGATTCTTGAAGAAAATGGTATTGAAGTGGGACCAATAGATTTTCCCTCTATTATGGGACTGTGTGTCAAAAAGGGAACAAGGTCGTTTATTGGTTACAAAGAAGGTGTAGCTTCTCACATTAAAGAGGAGATATTGTTGCATGAGCTTACCCATTTGGTATTACATAAAGAAAACACGCTCTGCCTTATAGGTGATATAGCTAGCAAACTGGAAGTTGAGGCTTGGAAGGTTACAGCCGTAATATTGATTCCAAAGAAGTATAAATTTGAAAGCACTAAGGATGAAGATTTTTATATAGAAAATTATTTAACTTCTGAAGAAGGTGCAGCAAGATCCCCAATGCTTATAAATATTAGAAATTCTATGAGTTTATAAAAGCAAATATCCCCAAATAGTACCGCAAGCATCTTATAGTACCGCAAGCATCTTGCTCGTGGAGTGTTCTTCTCCTACTAAGCTTCTTGCTATAATCATATTAAATCTGTTTTTATATCTAATAATTTGATTATAAAAAAAGGAGTATGAGATTTGGATAACATAAGGAACTTTTCAATTATAGCTCATGTAGATCACGGCAAATCTACTCTTGCGGATAAGATACTAATCAAATCAAAAATAGTTAACGAAAGAAAGCTCGTGCCACAGATGCTTGACAATATGGATATTGAGAGGGAAAGAGGTATAACAATAAAAGCAAGGGCTGTCAGACTTGATATCAACTGGAATGGTAAGGACTATATCTTAAACCTTATAGATACGCCGGGACACGTTGACTTTTCTTATGAAGTTTCTAGATCGCTTGCTGCTTGTGAGGGTGCAATTTTACTCGTTGATGCTACTCAAGGAATAGAAGCTCAAACGCTAGCACATGGACTTCTCGCTATAGATCAGAATCTCATTTTAATACCAGTAATAAACAAAGTAGATCTTCCTACTGCCGATGTCGAGCGAACGAAAAAGGAGATAATAGATGTTTTCGGTTTTAGTGAGGAAGAGATCATACTAGCAAGCGCAAAAGAGGGCAAAGGGATAGACGAGATAATCTCTGCTGTTATTGAGAGAATTCCTGCACCTAAAGGAGATATAGGCGAACCTTTATCTGCTCTGATCTTTGATTCCCATTATGATTCTTATAGAGGCGTTGTTGTATATGTAAGAATTTTTGAAGGTGAAGTAAGAAGTGGAATGAACATAAAGCTTCATTCGACCGGTAGAACTTTTGAGGTTCAAGAAGTTGGATTTTTCAGAATAGAACCTGAGAAGGCTAACTTCTTAAGGGCAGGGGAAGTGGGATACATTGCTGCAAATATAAAAAATATAGAAGATGCACGAGTGGGAGATACTATTGAAGAAGAAAAAAGACCTGCCAAGAAAATCTTAAAGGGGTTTAAGCCTCCTCTTTCAATGGTTTTCTGTGGACTTTATCCCATAAACACTGATGAGTATAACATTTTAAAAGACGCTATTATGAAGTTAAAATTAAACGATGCATCACTTGTTTTCGAACCAGAAACCTCTGCTGCTCTTGGATTTGGTTTTAGATGTGGCTTTTTAGGAATGCTTCATATGGAAGTTACTATTGAGAGACTTAAAAGGGAATTTGGCATTGATCTCATTATTACTCCCCCCTCGGTTGTTTTTGAAGCTGTGAAGTCAAACAAAGAGATAGTGAAGATACATAATCCTTTGAAGATGCCAGATCCTGGCACGATAATATCTTTGAGAGAGCCCTATGTTAAGGTATCTATTTTTTCACCCTCAGAGTATATAGGTGCAATTATGGAACTTTGTTCTAATAAGAGAGGAAACTATATAGACATGGAATACCTTGATACAAAAAGGGTAATAATAAGATTTGAGATGCCGCTATCAGAAATAATTTTGGATTTTTTCTCTTTATTGAAAACCAAAACAAAAGGGTATGCTTCTCTTGATTATGACTTTATTGGTTATAGAGAATCGGATCTTGTTAGATTGGATATTTTGGTAAATAAAGAAAAGGTAGATGCGCTTTCTTCAATTGTTCACCGAAGCAAGGCACAGGAAATTGGGTCAAAGATCGTCTCCTCTCTTAAGAGGTTAATACCTAGACATATGTTTGAGATACCTATTCAAGCTGCGGTGGGTTCAAAAATTTTGGCAAGAGAAAACATTGCAGCAATGAAAAAGAATGTTTTACAAAAGTGTTATGGAGGAGATATTACTCGTAAGAGAAAATTATTAGAGAAACAAAAAGAGGGAAAGAAGAAGATGAAAATGTTAGGAGATGTTCAAATTCCTCAAGAAGTGTTTTTTGAGATCTTAAAGAATTCCAGCACAAGTTAAACTTTTGATTTTTAGGAAAATAAAATCATGGATGAAAGCTTAGGAATATATATTCATATTCCATTTTGCGAAAAGAGATGTAACTATTGCCACTTTTTTTCAAAGATTTTAAAAGACGGTCAAATTGAGAAATTTTTTGATGCCTTAGAATCTGAAATAGATTATCTAAGTCAGAATAATAAGGATTTGTTAAAAAATTCATTTGTTGATAGTATTTACTTTGGGGGAGGAACTCCCTCTCTAATAAAACCAGGTTTATTAAAAAATTTAATAAGAAAACTCAAATCTAAATTTAACTTAAGCGATCCTGAAATCACCCTTGAAGCAAATCCTAAGTCCTTTTTGGAAAATTATAAAGACAAAAATGATGTCTTTTTCAATAGACTAAGTCTTGGAATAGTTTCCTTTCAGAACGAAGAACTGTTAAAGCTTAATAGAGAAAACTTCGGTTATAAAGCCTTGATATTCTCGAAAGAACTTGGAATAGAAAACGTAAATGTAGATCTGCTATTAGGTATACCAGGTCAAAATTTAGCTACACTTAAAAATTCTTTAGATATTGTTTCTGCGTTTGATAATGTAAAGAGCGTCTCTGTATATCCGTTAGAAGCAAGCTTTGTCTTGCCAGATGAAATGGTTCTTGAATTTATGACTTATTCAAGAGAATATCTATCTAAGAAGGGATACATCAGATATGAAATTGCCAATTATGCAAAAGATGGCTACCTTTGTAAACATAACTTAAAGTACTGGAGATACATGAACTTTTTATCCTTTGGACCCTCAGCTTCTTCTAAAATTGGAAATCATAGATTTAAGAGACTTTCAAATTTAGAGGCTTATTTAAACAAACACTTTTTGTTGGAAGAGGATATTAGGCTTACAGAGAAAGAAATCTTTTTCGAGAAAATAATGATGGGATTAAGGCTAATGGAAGGAATTAAAATTTCTCAGTTAGAGCAGGAATTTGATAAAAAGATTATAGACAGATGTTTGTCAGTTATAAAAAAGTTTGATGAGCTTGTTAAAATAAAAGGCGACGTGTTCTTTCTTACTGAAAAAGGAATTCTTTTTATGAACAATTTGTTGGTAGAATTAATGCCTGACTAAGTTAGATTCTGTGTTATAAAATTATTAAAATTTCGCAAGAGGTGGTATATTGGTAAATGATAAAGATGGTCTTTCAGAGGGAATGATTTTAAAATCAAGGGTACCTCATGTTTGCGGCTCTAATCTCTGGACCATTTTGTATCTTGGTTCTGATATAGTTTTTAGATGCAATAAGTGTTCAGCTGTAATAATGGTTCCAAGAAAAAGAGTATTTAGACAATTTAAAAAGATACAGTGAAAGGATTTGGAGGTAAGCGTGGTTAAACTAGCAGATTTTAATAAAGAGTACAATGAATTAAAAAGCGAAATAGATAGGGAAATATTGAAGGTATTAGAAAGCGGCTCTTATATAATGGGTGAACAAGTAGTACAATTGGAGACCAACCTCTCTAATTATCTTGACGCGAGAGCATTTACTGTTGCATCAGGAACAGATGCTTTGCTAATCGCATTAAGGGCTGCTGGCATTGACTCAGGAGATGAGGTTATAACAACTCCATTTACGTTTGTAGCCACTGCAAGCACTATAACCCTTGTTGGAGCAAAGCCAGTTTTTGTTGATATAGATGAAAGTACCTTTAATATAAACCCCAAATTAATTGAGGAAAAAATTACAGAGAAAACTAAGGCTATTTTGCCTGTACACCTTTTTGGCCATAGTGCCGATATGGATGAAATAGTAAAGATTGCAAAGAAATACAACTTGCTAATTATTGAAGATAACGCGCAAGCTTTTGGATCGCTTTATAAGGGTAAAAAAACGGGTTCAATAGGGGACATTAGCGCTCTCTCATTTTTCCCTACAAAAAATTTGGGCGCATATGGCGATGCAGGTGCAGTTTTTGCAAAGGATGAAACCATCTGCGAACGTATTAACATGCTCAGATCTCATGGAAGCAGAAAAAAGTATTTACATGAGATTATAGGATATAATTCCAGATGTGATACAATACAGGCAGCAATCTTAAATGTAAAGTTAAAGTATTTTGAGGATTTTATAGAAAGAAAGAGGAAATTGGCAGCTATTTATCTTAAGGAGCTTAAGGGTATAGTCTCTTTACCCATTGAAAAGGAAGATTGCCGCCATACCTATCATCAATTTACTATCAGGGTAGAGAAAAGAGATGAACTAATTAAACACTTATCTACAAACGATATACAATCAGCTGTACACTATCCTTTGCCGCTTCACCTTCAGAAAGCCTTTGGTTATCTCGGTTATAAAGAAGGTTCATTTCCGGTTGCGGAAAAGGTTTCGAAAGAAGTTTTATCCCTACCTATTTTTCATACTTTGAATCCAGAAGATATATACAAAGTTTGTCAGGTTATAAAAAACAGATGAAATCTGAAAGACAGCACTACAATGGACTATGATCTGCCTAGATATAGATGGCGCAAGCCTTTATCCAGTTATGTTAAAGGCAAAAGCGTTCAGGAATTTGTAAGATTTATTCTTGAAAATAGGCAGTTGCCAGAGAGTTATATTGTAAGATTTCTGAATGTTTCTATAGACAATTTTGATAACAAATTTGAAAACAACTATACTGAAAGAGCTCTTGACGTCTTTAAGAAGATGATCAGCGCTGATGAACCTATTGGAATTTTTGGAGACTACGATGCTGATGGAATAACTTCTGTAGCAATTCTAGGCACCTTTTTATCTTATTTGAATAAAAAGTTCATATTTAAACTTCCTACAAGGGATGAAGGTTATGGCATTAGGGTTGATATATTGGAATTTTTCAGGGACCTTGGTATAAAAAACATAATTGTGCTTGATTCTGGATCAAACTCTAGGGAAGTTTGGTTAGCCGCTAAAGAAATGAAGCTCAATTTACTTTATTTGGATCATCATGAAATACTTTGTGATTTAGACAGGGAAATTAACCTTGTAAATCCACATATGTGGGGTGGAGATTTGCTTTGCAGCGCTGGCATCATATTAAGGTTTTTGATGCTTTTGGATATGTTTAACAGTTGTTGTGATATATTTCCAACTTTGTTGGAGTTGGCTACTATTGGAACTGTTGGGGATTCTATAGAATTATTGGGTGACAGTAGAATTATTGTTAAGTTAGGTTTAAATCAACTAAGAAAGAGCACAATTCCAGGAATTAGAAATTTTTTTAACGTTAAGTTACCCTATATTACTATTGAAGATTTAATGTTTTATCTCGTCCCCCTTATAAATTCAGCTGGTAGAATCGGAAAACCAGATCTAGCCCTAAGTTTTTTACTTGAAAAGGATTTGCGAAAATCTATTGAGAAGTGCACACTTTTGGAAACATTAAATCAAAAAAGAAAGGCTATGCAGAGTCAATTTTTCTCTACCTGTATTAATATCTTAAATGAAAGTCTATACTCACCCTCTGTACATTTTTTGAAGATAGACAACTGTCCTAAAGGTATAATTGGACCTCTAGCTGCAAGGCTTGCTTGTTCTTATAACAAGCCATTTTTCCTTTGTTCTGGAGATCAACTGTTATATGGCTCTGGGAGAAGTCCCGGAAATGATGTTGATCTAATAGACCTGTACAATCAAGTAACATCAGAATACCCGGCAATAAATAGCTCTTTTATAAATTTTGGCGGACATCAAGGCGCGGTGGGTTTTACACTTAAAGGTAATGCCTTTCCTGAGATAAAAAAGAGCTTTGAGAGGTTTAGAATAAGAGAGAGAATACCAATCTTAAATATTGACATATCTTTTGACGGTTTTTCAATCGACGATAATTTTTTTAGAGCACTTATGGCTATGACACCCTTTGGATTTGGAAACCAAAGAGTTTTGGTTTGCACAAGAGGTATTGAGTTTAAGGATTTTGAAAGCTCTGCTGATTATTCTGAGATTGTAGTTTTTAAACACTATAATAATATCAGGTGGATAATAAAAAATAATAGGCAAATTTCAAAAAGTTTATTGAATGCGAAGTTTGACGCTGTTTGGGAAGCAAAGGTAAAGATAGATGGGATTGATTTTGAATTTTTAGACGCAAAAATGGTGTTTCTAAATTGTTATTAATTTGTGAAATGAAAAGATGATTTTATGTCAATAAATCAAGAAAGTCAACTAAATTTGGATGAACTAATTCCTACTTTCCCCGGGTTGAAAGATCTTTTAGAGGGTTTCGATGAGTTAGAAAGGGAGTTTTTGTTAAAATGCTTTTTCTTTGCTTATTCAAAACACGGCAATCAAAGAAGGCTTTCAGGAGAACCATATATATACCACCCTCTTAATGTAGCTTTGATACTTAAAGATGTTGGAATTGACTATAGATGTCTGGGTGCAGCCCTACTTCATGATGTACTTGAGGACACGCAAACAACCCCAGAGGAAATAAAAACAAATTTTGGTGAAGACATCTTAATTCTTGTCGATGGAGTAACAAAACTTGGAAAGTTAAGGTTTAAATCTCCAAGAGAAAGACAAGCGGAGTCTTTTAGAAAGATGTTTGTGGCTATGGCAAAGGATATTAGAGTGGTTGTGATAAAGCTTGCGGATAGACTTCATAATATGAGAACCCTTGAAATTCTAGCTAGCGAAAAAAGAGAGCATATTGCAAATGAAACTCTTAAGATATTTGCACCTCTAGCTCATAGACTTGGCATGTGGGGTATTAAAAGTGAATTAGAAGATTTAGCGCTTTATTATCTTGATAGAGATATGTTCAACTATATTCTGATGTATATGGAATCAAACATCAACAACCATGTAAATTTTTTATCAAAGATAGAGAGCACGTTACAAGAGAGATTTCAAAAGGAATTAAACTGCACTTTTAAGATAAAAAGAAGAAAAAAGCACATTTATAGCATCTATCAAAAACTCAAGAGGACGAACAAAAAAATCGAGGATATTTACGATATATTTGGGTTAAGAATAATAATAGGTGAAGATGTTGAGGAACAAGATCCGTATATTAACAGTTGTTACCACGTACTTGGAATTATTCATTCCCTCTTTCCACCAATTCCTGGTAGATTTAAAGACTTTATTGCAGCTCCAAAACCCAATAACTATCAGTCACTACATACTACTGTGCTAGGTCCTGGTGGGGTTAGAGTTGAGATCCAAATTCGTACAGCTAAGATGGATAGAATAGCAGAAATAGGAGTAGCAGCACACTGGCTTTACAAAGAAAAGAAGACAAGTTCTATAAGAGACATAAACGAGTTAAAACTCATATGGTTAAGACAGCTTCTTGAATGGCAAAGCGATATAAAGGGTACAGAATTTTTGGATATGGTTGAATCAAGCTTTAATGAGGAGGAGATCTTCGTTTTTACCCCACAGGGAGATATAGTAGACCTTGAGGCTGATTCAACTCCTGTAGACTTTGCTTATAGAATTCATACAGAAGTTGGCAATAAGTGCATAGGGGCTAAGGTTAATTCAAGAATGGTTGCATTAAACACTCCTCTTCAAACTGGGGATGTTGTAGAGATTATAACCTCAAAAAATGCAAAGCCGCATCTCTCCTGGTTAAATTTTGTAAAAACAAGTTTGGCGAGACAAAGAATAAAGAATTACTTTAAAAAGGAGCACAAAAACGAGGCAGTTTTAGAGGGCAGGCAAAAGGTATTAAAGGAACTTTCCAGGTTAAATATAGTTGTTGAGGAAAATCAAAGACAGAATTTGATTCTTGAAGTTGCCAAAAGGCTAAACTTTACCACTTCAGACGATCTTTTAGCTGCAGTAGGGTTTCAAGATATATCTGCGCACAGCGTTGTAAATAAAATTAAAGACATGGTTGCAAAACCTGAGGAGGTTTTGCCGACTTTCAAGTCTAAAGATGCGGCGAAAAAGAGGGATGACGTTGTAAAAATAGGCGATATAGGGGGATTAGAGGTTTCTTTTGCAAAATGTTGTGGACCTGTTCCTGGGGATAAAATAAAGGGTTATATTAGTCGTGGAAGAGGCTTGATAGTTCATAGGGAAAATTGCCGCAATCTTTTAAGTCAGATTGCAAGAGAGGGTAGTGATAGAATTATAGATCTAAGCTGGAATAATCAATTAAAGGCTGAATCTTACGAAAGCTATATGATAATTGAGGGCTTAGATAGAGTTGGTTTTATGAAGGACGTGCTTATTAGGGTTGCTAGCCTGAATATAAATGTAGTTAAAGCCTCTGTGAATACGAATAAGGCAAAGAAGAGGGTTTATATGATTTTAGAAGTTCAGCTAAAAGATAACCTTGAAAGAGAGAGGTTGATAAAAGAGCTCAAAGATATTCCTGATGTAATAGATGTAAGACAAAGAGGAGAAAAGCCTTAGTGTTTTCTATTGAAGAATTAAATTTAGAAGATATCCCTGAACTTCCTGGCGTATATATCTTTTTTTCAAAAGAAAAGAAGACTTTGTATGTAGGTAAGGCAATAAATCTTCTTAATAGGTTGAGAAATTATCTTAAAAGCAAAACTCATGATCCCAAAACTGCTTTAATGTTAAGTGAGGCAAAATATTTGGATTTTATAGTTGTAAGAAACGAATACGAGGCTCTTATTCTTGAAATGACTCTTATTAAAGAAAAGATTCCAAAATACAATGTCCAGTTAAGGGACAACAAGTCTTATCCGTATATAAAGATTGATTTTAACGAAGATTTTCCAGCATTAGAACTGTTTAGGGGCAAACCGACAAAGAAAAAAGATGTCCTCTACATTGGCCCGTATCCTGACGGTTCAAGGTTAAGAAGCCTTTTAAATTATATAAACAGCGTTTTACCCTTGCGCAAGTGTTCAAAAACTACATTTAAAAATGCAAAATCATTTTGTATAAGATATCAAATGAAACAATGCTTAGCTCCCTGTACAGGAAAGGTTGATAAAGAAGAATATAAAAAAATAGTTTTATTGGCCAAGAATTGGCTTACAGGAGATCTTGATAGAGTCAAAAAGGATTTAATTAAACAGATAGAAAAATTTTCTAAAGAAGAAAATTTTGAACAAGCCGCAAGGCTGCGTGATAGTCTTTTTTACATAGAGTCCTTTTCAAATATTAAAGTAGTTGACCCTCAAGGCAAATTGGATGTTGATGCTATTTATATTAATAAACTAGGGGACATATCGCTCGTTCAAGTAAGACGTGGATTTGTTTCAACCAACATAATAAAGAGATTGATTAACGTTCAAGAAACAAACCTACGTGATGCTATGTTGTTTTTTTTATATGATTTTTATTCAAATATAGAGCCTGGGAAGTTAATTTGTATAAACATAAAACTTGATGAAGCTGATCTGATCGAGAGATTTTTCAAAGAGAGGTGGAATAAGAAACACAAAATTAAGGTAATTAGCGATGATTTGTTAAACGATAATGAACCATCTAAAAAGGGTAAATTAAGGTTAGACGTAAAGTATTTAGAAATTTTAAAAATTGCAAAAGAGAATCTAGTTGCAAAAAATAAAATAAATGTTTTTAAAGAGGGTTTTGAAAGACTTTCAGAAATTTTTGAGAAAAAAATTTCTTTGGCTTTTGCTCTAGACGTTGCACATTTTCAAGGGGAGGCTACAGTTGCAGGATTGTCTGCAGCCGATGAAAAGGGGCTAAGAAAAAGATATTATAGAAGAGTAAGACTTGAAGACAACAGTTTAGATGATTATGCCTCTTTGGATTTGGCGCTAAAAACTCTTTGTAAGAAGAAATTAGAAGCTGATTTGTTGTTGATAGATGGAGGTCTTGGTCAATTAGAGGTTGCTTTAAAGAATTTGAGAGATTCTTCTACTATTGTAATATCCTTAGCAAAGGAAGAAGAGGTTATTTACTTGACGGATAAAAGAGAACTAAGGTTGCCAAAGAGCGATTATGCCCTAAGAGCCTTAATGTACTTAAGGGATGAAGCGCATAGGTTTGCAAACGAATATCGAAAGTACCTATTTGCCAAAGCAAGAAAACCGCTAAAAGATAAAAGCTATTGAGATTATGAGTACGTCTTTCCTCAAAATAAAATCTATCTGAGCTTACTAAATTGTCAATTATGAGGAAACAAGGGTATTTCGAATAGCTGGAAGGAACCGTTGAGCATTCCTTATATGTCAATGCATTGACACTGCTGGATAGCTTAAAAAATAAAAAAACTTTCGCGAGCAAGATGCTTGTGTTACTATAAGAGCAGTAGGCCCCGAGCAAGATTCTCAGGGTACTATGGGTAAGATGATAGCGTTTCTATAGAATTTAGCATCATAAACTCATGGTGCTGAAGTCAACTTGAACATCAACTTAACAAGATTGAGGATTTAGAAATTCAAAAAGGGATTTTAGCTGAGCCTTTAGGTGAAATGATATAATACCTACAGAAAACTCTAATTGTAAAAGTAAAAAAACAAAAAATTTGCTCTTTATATAGAAAAATGTTACAAAAGCTACCTGTAAAAAAGAAGAAAGCAAAAAATGAAAGAAGATGTAAATATAGTGTTTAAGAGGGGTTATTATGAATAATGAAAAAATTACACTGCAACATCTTGAGACGCATTTATTCAAAGCGGCGGATATTTTAAGAGGTAAAATGGATGTCTCTGAATACAAAGAGTATATTTTTGGTATGCTGTTTTTAAAAAAGAGTTTCAGATGTGTTTGAAGCTAAACAAGAAAAATTAAAGGATGCCTATGTGAAAAAATGGATAAAGCAAAACCTTACATACCAGCAAAGTTTCCACCAAATGATTTAAAATTAGAGCCCTTCATACAAAAAATAGGTAAAGCTAACAGGGAGATTGCTTTTTTTGATGGCATATTGCAAGGCTTACCTAACCCAGATATCTTACTTGCCCCATTAACAACAAATGAAGCTGTATTATCCAGCCGAATTGAAGGAACGCAGGCAAGCTTTGAAGATGTTCTCCAAGAAGAAGCTGGGATAACTCCCAAAAATATCTCTGATTCTTTAAAAAGTGATATAAAAGAAGTTTTAAACTATAAAAAAGCACTGATATATGGTACAGAAGAAGTTAAAAATAGGCCATTATCTCTATCTCTAATAAAGGAATTACATAAAATTCTATTAACTGAAGTTAGGGGAAGATCTAGATTAGTAGGTGAGTTTAGAAAAACACAAAATTGGATTGGTACTTCTGAAACTCCAATCAATAAAGCAAGGTATATACCACCGGATCCTATTATTTTGCCAGAACATCTTGAATACTGGGAAGCTTTTTTAAAAAGAAATGATTATCCTGATAAGATAGTACAGCTTGGATTATTACATGCACAGTTTGAGATTCTTCATCCTTTTGAAGATGGTAACGGCAGAGTTGGGCGTCTTATAATTCCATTGTTTTTGTACTGGAAAAGCTTAATATCAAGGCCAAGTTTTTATTTAAGTGAGTATTTAGAAAAAAATAGAACTGGGTATTATGATAGGTTGTTAATCATAACTAAAGATGGCAATTGGTACGAATGGATAGATTTCTTTTTAACGGCAGTAATTGAACAAGCTAAAATAAATATTCAAAAGGCTCAAAAGCTTTTAAATCTTTACAATGAAATGAAAGATAGATTTATCCAGATAACTAAATCTCAATATGCTATCCCTGCTTTTGATGCGTTTTTTAAGCAACCAATAATAAGCACTACAAAATTTATTCAAATGACAGGCATGCCTAATAGAATGACTGCGAATAATATTTTAAAAAGCTTAATCGAAGCAGGATTAATTAATTTACATAAACCTTCTGAAGGTAGAAAAGCAGCAGAATATGCTTTTAATAGCATAATAGATATTATTGAGAGTAGAGATGTATATTAAATTTGTGTAAAATAAAATATACGCAAACTGTTTTGTGTAAAGTAAAAATATGTTTTGATTTACGCAATTTATTTTGTGTAAAGTTTGTTATAGGCAAATATTTTGAGGTGCTTTAATTATGAACGATGATAAAGAGTTTAAAGAATTTGAGAATTTGGAGGCCTTTATCTAAAATTGTATAAAACATTATAAACAACTTCATTAATTTTTTCTAATTCAAATTTTAATATAAAGTTCTGTCTTAATTCATAAGAGGCTCCTGCTAATTTACTGTTTGGCTTTTCCATCCATTCATCGTGTAAATTTGATAGCTGAATAAACAAATTTGTCTCTAATGACCCTATATTTAACAGTCTTAAACTCTGGCAAGATAAAAACGGTGATGGAATAACAGAAAATGGGGAATTAATAAGCTTATCTGATGCAGGAATAAAATCAATAAGTCTTAATACTACATCAACTAATATAAACCAGGAAGGAAATACAATAACAGATGTAGGAAGCGTTGAATTTAATAATGGACAAACAACACAAGCAGCTGATGTAGCCTTTCAACTCAACAGGCTTTATAGCTATTACAATAAGGATGTCAAACTAAATCCAGAAATAATAAACCTCCCCTGGGTTAAAGGCTATGGCTTTATGCCAGATTTACCTATTGCTATGAGTTTAGACAATACCCTCTTACAGATGGTAAAGGATACAGTTTCTGAATCTGACCTTACAAAGTTAGAAGGTGAATTTGAAAAGATAATCTTCAGATGGGCTGGGGTTAAAAATGTCTCTGACAAGGATATAGGTGTTTCCTGGGCAATTCTTAATGGGGATGACAAGGTAAATAGACTGTTACACTCTTCCTATAACTTCTTTACTGACAGTATATCACTTGACAATAAATTTGATCTGAATGCATATAATGCTCAAATAGAAAAGATGTCTGGCTCTCAGGATATAAACCAGATTAACCTTGCCCTTATATCAGTGATGACCTTAAAAGAGGCAAATTTTTTGGATTCTAAATTCACAGAGAGTTTATATAGCGAACTTTACAATAATATTTCAAAAATTTCCAGTAGCTCTTATGCAAGATTTGTACTTACAGGGGTAATTTGGGGAACCTCAGGCGATGATGCGCTTTATGGAGGAGATGGCAACGATACACTAATTGGCGGACCAGGCAACGACACCTATGTCTTTAGCAACGGTGATGGACAGGATACCGTATATATCTTTACATTGATACTCCTTATCAGGAATTGGTAAGGGGTATCAATAATTTGCTTTGTATAGGGTTTTAGGAGGCGCGATCACCCCTGCTGGGTAACTGTAAAAGCAAAAGAGGAATGTCGGTATAATTAACTAGATCTTTATTTGTGTTAAAATAACTAAGAAATCATTTTGCTTTTGTAAATTTATGAAATTTTAAACTACCTTCTGCTGTTGAGAATTTTTCCAGCAAAATGCTGGGGTGATGTTAGGGAGGCTTTTGTGTGTTAAAACTTATGAGATCTAGTAAATTTATATTTTTTGTAACCGTAATACTTGTTGCCGTTTTTGTAGTAACATCAGTAATCTTATTTTTACCTGTATTTCCAAGGTAAAATGAATCGATATATAGCATTTTCTCTTCTTCTGTTTTCTGTCTTTCTTTTGACTGCTGTATTACCCTATGCCATAGGCCAATCAAGAGATAGCGCATATCCAGAAAATAGTGAGTTAGAAAGGTTAAAAAGTCAAGTCGATCAAAAAGAGGATGCCTTTAACCGTTTGAAACTGCATGAAACTGGAGATACAGGTCAGCTTAGCCTGATAAATGCGAATTTGGATCTAAAGAAAGCTGAAATAAAGTATGTTGATTATAAAATAAATCTCATAGAAAAAAATATTTCTGATATCACTTCACAGATAAAGTATCAGAAAAACTTGATTCAACAAAAGGAGCAAGAGGTAGGCAAGAGACTCAGATCTATCTATATGATGAAGGAACTCCCATTTGTAAACATCATCATCTCGATGAACAACAACGTTAACGATTGGTTTGAAAGCGTTATTTTGTTTCAGAGAATTGAAAGCCAGGATAGGGACGTTCTTGATCAATATTCTTTGGCTGAAACAAAATTAAACGATCTGTTACAGTCTCAGGATAAAGAGAAGAGTAAGCTTCTTAGTTTAAAAAAGGAACTATTTCAAAAAGAGAAAGGTATTATTGAGCAAAGAAACGAAAAAATGGCTTTACTCTCAAATGAAACTAACAATGAGACGTCTTATGCTCAGAACGCCCAAGAAAATCTGAGCTCAAGGTCTCGTGCAAGCTCAGGGGGATTTATTTGGCCTGTAGTAGGGCCTATTACTTCAGGATATGGTTGGAGGATCCATCCGATATTCAAAGTTCCAGAATTTCACACAGGAATTGATATAGGCGTACCCTATGGTACCCCAATATTGGCTGCTAAGAGCGGGGTGGTTACCTATTCAGGTTGGGGAACTGGATATGGGAATCTGGTAATTTTAGATAATGGTTCGGGAATCGAAACAAGATACTCTCATGCAAGCAGGTTGGTTGCATATGTTGGCGAAAGGGTTAAACAAGGGCAGGTAATTGCTTATGTAGGTAGCACAGGTTGGTCCACGGGCCCTCATTTGTTTTTTGAAATAAGAATTAATGGTAAGCCAGTTAATCCACTGAACTACCTGCCATAGATATATCAAAAACGCCTGTGAATGAAGTCTGTTATATTAAACAGAGCGAATTCATTAAAGTACAAATAAATAGCCTTTTTTGATGACGTTGCTGAGTCCTCTTATTTCGCTCTTAGAATGAGATCAATTTGACTGTGCTAAAATAAAATAATTAGAGCTTTTTGAGATTTATCTTAATATGTTTGATTATTTTTATGTAGGGAGAATTTTTCCAGCAAAATGCTGGGGTGATGTTAGGGAGGCTTTTGTATGTTGAAACTTATGAGATCTAGTAAATTTATATTTTTTGTAACCATAATACTTGTTGCCGTTTTTGTAGTAACATCAGTAATCTTATTTTTACCTGTATTTCCAAGGTGAAATGAATCGATATGTTGTTTTTTCCTTCTTCTTTTCTATACTTCTTTTGACAGTGCTTTTGCCATATGCTCTAGGGGAATCCAACAAAGTTATTGAACAAAAAAGAAGCGAGTTAGAGAGCATTAGAGCGCAAATCGAAGAAAAGAGGGCTATTGTTAATCAATTAAAACAACAGGAAAATGGGATTATAAGTCAAATAGATCAAATTGACGCTAATCTAGATCTTAAGGAAACTGAAATAAAGGACGTTAATTATAGATTAAATCTTTTACAACAAAAGATCCAAGATACGTCTTCTCAGATTAACTACCAAAAAAAGGTTATTCAAGAAAAGCAAATGCAAGTAGCAAATAGATTAAGATCAATTTATATGATGCAAGAACTTCCATTTTTAGACGTTGTATTGTCTATGAACAATAACGTTAACGATTGGTTTGAAACCTTTTTTATTTTTGAGAGAATAGCTACTCAAGATAAAGAAATTCTTAATCAGTATTCAATTGCTATGGAAAATCTAAATAATCTTTTGAAAATGCAAGAAGAGGAGCGCTCAAAGGCGGTAGAGCTCAAAAATGATCTTGAGCAAAAGAAACAAGAGATTGCTGCTCAAAGAAATGAAAGGCAGGCCATATTGAAGAATATAATGAGTAATAGAGCAGCATATGAAGCGGCTGAAGCTGAATTACAAGCAAAATCACAAGAGATAGAGGCCTTTTTGAGGAGTTTAGGTTCGACTCCTCGCGTAGGGACTGGTAGATTTATATGGCCAGCATCTGGACCCATTACTTCTCCGTTTGGGCCAAGATATGATCCGTATTTGCACGTCCAAAGCTTTCATACTGGAATTGACATAGGGGCAGAATACGGTTCGCCAATAGTTGCTGCGGATAGTGGTCGTGTCGTTTACTCTGGTTGGTATGACGGTTATGGGAAGGCAGTCATTATAGATCACGGAGGAGGAGTATCTACGCTTTATGCGCATGCAAGTAGATTGGTAGCATATGTAGGCGAATATGTAAGACAAGGACAAGTTATAGCCTATGTGGGGGACACGGGGTATGCTACAGGTCCTCACCTGCATTTTGAGATAAGAATTAATGGTAAGCCTGTTAATCCATTGTTATACCTTCCCTAAAATTTACTTAATTTCACTTTAGTTGTAAACTTTTACTTTAAACTTTGTGGAGGTGCGTTTTGCAAAAATTTTACTTTCCTGAATTTAAAATCAAAGAATTAAAGAATTCTCTTAAAGTTGTTTTAATTCCAATTTTAGAATCTAACAGTATAGTTACTTCTCTGTATCTTAAAGTTGGAAGTGCTTTGGAAGATTACAATACAAATGGGTTATCTCACTTTCTAGAACATTTATTGTTTAAAGGAACAAAAAAGAGAAATGCATTTGATATCTTTTGCGAAGTAGAAAGCGTTGGTGGGGAAATAAACGCAGCTACTTCTAATGAATATACAGTTTTCTATACTTATATGCCATATGATTCTATGCAACTATCGCTTGATATAATTTCAGATATTGTGTTTTATTCTACCTTTCCAGTAGATGAGGTAAATAAAGAACGTCTTGTGGTATTAGAGGAAATGAAGAGGTCCTTTGATAGAATACCAAGTTGGAATTTTAATAATTTCTTGAAAAAATCCTTTCCAGAAAGTACCTTGGGATTTCCTATAATTGGTAGGGAAGAGGTAATTTCTAATATCGAATATGAGAAAATTATTGAATTTTATAAGAAGTTTTATGTACCAAATAATTCAATTTTAGTTATTGCTGGGAGATTTGACGAGGATGAGGTTCTTGATTTATCTGATAAGTATTTTGGCAACATACCAGAAAAAGAGCCCTCTATCTTTAATTATTCTGTAGGTATTCTCCCAGAAAAAGTTTTCTTTGTCGAAAAAAGAAAGGATATAAAACAGGCTAATTTAATTTATGGCTTTAGAACTAATGGATATAGAGAAAGAGAGAGAATTGTTTTTGATATAATTGACGCCTATTTGGGTTCTGGAGGAAGTTCTGTTTTGTTTCAGGAAATACGAGAAAAAAGAGGTCTTGCTTATGATGTTTCTACTTTCAATTACATATTTGCAAAAGCGTCGATATTTGGAGTAATTGCAGGTCTTAATCAAAAATATTTGGACGAGGCTATTGAAGTTATTAGAAATGAAATTAAAAAGTTAAAGAAAAATGGAGTGAGCGAAGAAGAACTTTTAAGGTTAAAAAGACTCTTGAGAGGGAGATATCTTCTTGATTTTGAAACAAATTTCAAAATTTCGAGCTTAATAGGAAAGCACATACTTTTTGATGAGATAGATTACCTTATATCATATCTAGAAAAATTAGATCAGGTAACTAGAGAAGATATTTTAAAAGTTGTAAATGAATCGCTTGATTTAGATAGGGAGATCATTTGTCTAATAGAAAAGGAATAGCTTATGTTTCCTCTCCAATCATATAATGAGAAAGAACTTTGGTTATTTGAACCCTTGTTTTTAAATCAGGATCTAACCTATCTTTTTTCTTGAAAAGAACAACTTGGTGTCCCTTTGTTCTTGATGAAATAAAGCCTTTTCTTTTTTTATCCTCTCCAGTTATGAGGACATCAATTCCTTTGTTTAGGTATCGTTGCCTAAAAGCAAGTGAAATCTCTTCTGCCTTCTTTATTAGGATATTTGTCCTCTCTACTTTCTCTTGGTATGAGGTTTTGTCTTCAAATTTTGATGCAGGAGTAAATGGCCTTTTTGAATATATTGCTATATTTACGGTGTCATATTGAAACTCTTCAATTGCATTTAAAGTATCCTTAAAGTCCTCGTCTGTTTCTCCTGGAAATCCTACAATAAAATCTGACGTTATAACAGCATCAGGTATTATTTCTCTGATCATGCGTATGGAATTCCTGTATTGTTCTACACTGTATTTTCTGTTCATTAATTTAAGAATCCTATCAGAACCTGATTGCATAGGTATACTAAAGTAGTTGCACAAATTATCATATGAGGCTACAGTTTCTAATAATTCTCTTGTGATCATTGAGGGGTAACTTGTTATGCATTTAAACCATAGGTCTGGGAAATCTCTTGCGCTAATTTCTAAGAGCTCTTTAAGGGATGAACCAATGTCTTTACCATAAGAATCGCAGTTTTGACCTAGATATATAATTTCTTTGAATCCCTGATTTTGTCTTTTTAAGACCTCTTTTAATATGCTTTCGAGAGTTCTGCTCTTTTCCCTTCCTCTTCCATATGGAACGGCGCAGTAGGTACAGAATTGATTACATCCTGATGAAATTGGTAAATAAGCGCTAGGAAAGCTATGTTGAATTTCAGGTATAGGAATGCAATCTGGATTTGTTATCGATTCCTTTAAGGTAATATAGCGAGATCGTTCAATTATATTTTTTACAACTGTTTCAATGTCTTCAAAAGAAGCCGGGCTAAATAAGACATCGATCTTTGGGTACCTTTCTAGTATTTTTTCGCCCCATATTTTTGCTTGACAGCCTCCAAGCGCAAAGCATTTCAAATTTCTTTCCTTTTTGTATTTTAAATATTTTCCTATCCTTGACAACGCCTTATTTTCAGCGTTTTCCCTTACTGCGCACGTTAGTAGAACAATTATTTCAGCATTTTCGGGACTCTCTAGAGACAAACCATACTTTAAAAAGAGAGAGGTTAAAACCTCTCCCTCATATTTGTTCATCTGACAACCCAAAACATCAATAAAAAAGGTTTTGGGTAAGGCGTTTAACAACTTAGGATTGTGGTCTTCTCGGTTCAACAATTAATTTTACAGCTGTTTTGGCCTCACCTTGAATTTCGACATCGGCAAAAGCAGGTACACAGATTAGATCTATTGCGCTAGGTGCAACATAACCTCTTGCTATGGCTATTGCTTTTATTGCTTGATTTACAGCTCCCGCACCTATAGCTTGTAATTCTGCTCGCCCTTTTTCTCTTATTGTATTTGCAAGGGCACCTGCTACAGCATTTGGATTTGATTTAGCACTGACCTTTAGTTCTGACATGCTATGACCTCCTTTTGTTAGTAGAATAAATTTAAAGTGAACATTATATATCACTTAATTTTCATAAAATTATAACCTATTTGTCAAGTGGTGTAGTAAATTTTATTTAATAATTTATATAATAAATAATAAAAATCTCTTTATTTCTAGAATTGAGCGTTTTTAAAAAGCTTTACTTATTTGAAAAATTTGTATGATGAGTTAAAATTATATCAGATATAAAATATTTATATAGATTGGAGTTAGGGATAATTAATTATCTAATGCGTATTAATAGATTTTTAAGTTTTTCTGGGATTACTTCTAGGAGAAAGGCAGAAAATCTGATTTTATCTGGAAAAGTAGAAGTAAACGGAAAGGTTATTACTGAATTAAATTGTAAGATTGATCCGTATAAAGACATTGTAAAAGTTAATGGTGAATTAGTTAAAGTAAGCAAAAAGAGAGCTTATTTGCTCTTTTACAAACCAAGATGGGTTTTAACTGCCCTTGGAAAAGATCCTAGTGGTTTAGAAACTTTGGATAAGTATTTTAAGGATTTTGATGTAAGGCTTTTCCCTGCTGGGAGATTAGATTTTGACTCAGAAGGCCTTATTTTAATGACAAATGATGGTGAATTTGCTCACAAAATACACCATCCTTCCTTTAAGGTTATAAAGAGATATCAAGTTCTGATTAATCCTATATTTGATATAGCTAGCAAAGAAAAGGTACTTTCAGGCTGTTTTTTAATGGGCAAATTTGTAAAACCGGACGACTTTAAAGTGATTAAAAACTTATCTGACGCATCTTGGATTGAAATAGCCTTTCATGAAGGGATGAAGCATTTGGTAAAAGAATATTTAAAGAAGATGGGATATGATGTAAAAAGACTGATAAGAATTGCAATTGGCGATTTTAGGCTTACGGGTGTAGCTGGGTCTTATAGGTGGTTATCACAAGAAGAAATATTCAGGTTTAAGAGAAAGTACTTTGGAGAGGAATTTGGTGATAGGAATGAAAGATATTAAATTTTTAAAACCATTAAAGGTTGATAAAACTATTGATATAGTTTATCTTATGTGCCCAATGCACATTGTTTCTATTAAGAATGCCTTAAAAGAACTAGAACTAGGAGAGATACTAGAAGTTTTGAGCGATTTCTCACACGCTCTTGAAGATATTCCAATTTGGTGTAAATTATCAGGACATGAATTTTTGGGCATTATAGAATGTGATGACTATTTGAAGTTTTATATTAAAAAATCTCACGAAGAGCTAGACGATGATCTATCTTGATTATTATTCAACTTCACCCATAGAGGAAAAGGTTCTTGAAGCAATGTACCCCTTTTTTAAAGAAAAATTTTTTAATCCTCTATCGAAAAATAAAATAGGTGCGTCGATAAAGGAAGAGATCGAGAAAGCAAGATCAAAGGTGGCAAAACTAATTAATGCAAATAAAGATGAGATAATTTTTACATCGTCTGGCACAGAATCGAACAATTCTATTATTAAAGGTCTTACTTTTGCTTATGAGAAAAGAGGTAGGCATATTATCACATCGAAGTCTGAACATCATTCAGTGTTAAACCCAATGAGAAGTTTAGAAAGAATGGGATTTTATGTTACTTTCTTATCTCCTAACAAGTATGGCGAGATCAATCCTTCTTCTGTGGAAAGTGCGATAAGGGATGACACTATGTTTGTTTCAATAGGTCTTGCTTCTGTGGATGTGGGTACTATAAATAACATAAAGGAAATAGCAAAGATATTAAAAAAGAGGGATATCTTATTTCACACTGATGCAGTGGCAGCTGTTGGAAACATGCATCTAGACGTTAAAGATCTTGGTGTAGATGCCCTTTCGTTTAGTTCTCATGTTTTTGGAGGACCCAAGGGGATTGGAGGTTTTTATCTTAAAGATGGTTTAAGATTCATGCCCCTTATTTATGGTGGGCCACAAGAATTTGGCAAAAGAGCGGGTACAGAAAATGTGCCTGGAATTATTGGTCTGGGAGTTGCAGCCGAATTAGCAACGCAGGATCTTGACAAAAGGATTCAATGGAGAAATAAGGCAATAGAAAGGATTAAACAAATATTTTCTATCGACGGTATTGATCTGGTGGGGAAAGATTCAGAAAGATTGCCTGGCCATCTTTCTTTTATTGTTGATAAAGTTCAAAGTACAGATATGATTTCTTACCTTGAGTCGAATGATATATACGTTTCCAGTGGGTCACCTTGCGTTTCCTATGCTTTAAAGGTTTCGCCAATGCTCATTAGTATGGGTTATTCTTTTGAGAAGGCATCAAGCATCATAACCCTTTCTACAAGCCACAGAACTACTGAGAACGAGGTAGACATTTTCCTTGAAGTTTTCGAAGAGGCTGTTAAGAAGCTAAGGCACTAAATTTCCCCTTACTTACAGATCCTTTTACAATTTTTTTTTACAAGGTCGTATAAAGAAAGCTTCCCTAAAAAGGCGTTTACTTGGTTGCCGATTTTAAGCCATAAAGCTCTTGTAATACAGTCTTCTGCCCTATGACACTTTGTTGGGTCTGCTGTGCATTCTGTAATCAGAACAGGTCCTTCAAGTATTTCTATTATGTCCTTTATGATAATTTTCTTCGGATCTACGTTTAACTTGTACCCTCCACCTGGTCCCTTAAAGCTCTCTACAATTTTGTGGTGTTTTAGAACATTTAAAACCTGTTCTAGGTAAGAAAGCGATATCTCTTGATCCTTAGCAAGCTGATGGGCTGGTATAGTATAACCTTTTTTCACTTGTGCCAATTGGCACAATGCCCTTAATCCATATCTAGTTTTAGTTGAAAGTTTAAACATGTTAATATCATATCATATAAGTTTAATAAATTTTATTTTTTTAGTTAGATAAAATATATAAGAAATATTTATGTATCAATAAGTAATCTTTTTAGATAACTTAAAAAACTTATTGTAAAAATATTGAGCTTCTTGCCACTTTAGGATAAAGCTTGAAATAAAATAAAGTGCAATTGAGGATAAAGGATATACGATTTCAAGATAGCCTCTTAAATGTATTGAAAGTGATATACAGTAAATTATTAAGCAACATAAAAATGCAAAAAAGCCTCTTATTAAAATGTTTATTAAAAATCTATTTAAAGAAAATAGTTCTTTCTTATTAAGGATATATAACTGCCATACACAGCTTATTAGAGTGCCGATAATTGAACCTAATGCAACTATAAATATGCCAAAGGATTTAACAAATAGTGCGCAAATAAGAATATTACAAATTATTCCAGCCACAATAGACCAAAAACTCTCCCATGGTTTTTTCAGTGCTATAAATGCCTGATATGACATGCCAGTAATACCAATTGTATAAAGCATCAAAATATGATATGACAAAAATTGCGATGTAATAACCGAAGCAGTATTATTAAAAGCTCCGTGTTTATAGGTAACAGATATTATTATGTAGCTGAAAAAGATTGTACTAAATATGATTGGAGACATGAGGTATATTATTGCATTCATTGCGTTTGAAAGGGTTTTTTTAAATTCGTTTATTTTGTTTTCGCTTGCAAATGAGATCATAGTTGGGAAAACAGCGCTCATTATAGAAAAGATCACAAGTCCTGCTGTCCCATATTCAAACCTTGCGGAATAATTGACCGCGCTTATTGCCCCGCTTTCCAGCCATGATGCTGCAGTAGTTGCTATAAAAAGATGAATTGGCCAGAGATTTGTTCCTACTAATGTAGGTAACAATAAATTTAAAAGTCTTTTTTGGCCGGGATTAAAAAGCTTTAATTTTTTAAAAATATTTGTTTTGATTTTTCTTTTTATCCAGATCCAAAGTCCTAAAATTTGTAAGAGAGCCCAAAGCACTTGAGAAAAGATAAATGCGTTTATTCCAAATGGTTTTGTAAAAAAAAGTAAAGCGCCAACTGTAAACACGTTGAACAAAAAGGCAAAAAGAACTGGATAAAAAAACTGGAAATAAGATTGACATATTACAGTTAAAAACTGGCCAATTCCTGCAAGAGTTGCATATGATGCACTTAATAAAATTATGCTTAAAGCAAGATTCGTATTTATCAATTTATCGTGGCACTGCCATAGAAATATTATTGTAGAAGTTGAAATAAAAAGTATTAATGACTGAATAATTATCCATAAAAAAGAGTTGGCAAGAAATTCTATCGAATTTTCGTTGCTTTTAGATTTTATATCTAAAAAAACTGGCATAAAGGAACCAGAGTAAGTTTTTAATATGGACCATATAAGAGAATTTGAAATGTTAAAAGTAAAGAAAAAGAAATCTGTAACGTGACTTATTCCAAAAGAATATGCAAATAGCAATTCTCTTATAAAGGCTAAAGGCTTTGAAAGCAAGTTTGCTCCTGTAAGAAGCAAAGAAGCTGTAAAGGGGGTTTGTTTATCTATGCTAGAACTAATTTTCATAGCGATAATATAAAACATTTTTTATGATCAGTAAAGTCCTTTTTGAATTTTATGTGTCATTATGTTTAATTTTAAACACCTAATAATAGTCATGTTAAAATAGTTAATTATGAGTAAACAAGAAAGACTGAAAATTTCGCAAGATTATTTGAATGAAGCAAAAGAGCTGATTTCCTTTGGAGTGGAGGCTCATTATATAATGAACGCTCTTTATTACTCTATGTTCAATGCTGTATTAGCAATTTTAGACATTAGCAATTTTTCAGGTTATACACATGATAAGATCTTTGCTCTATTTGATGAAAGGCTTGTAAAGAATAAGAAGTTTCCGGAAGAACTTTTTAATTCTTTGAAATTTGCCAAGACATTTAGACACAAGTGCGATGATGACTCAAGTTGTGAACTAGTACCTAAACCCACTCTGGATGAAGTTCAATCTCTTTATCCTAAAGCTGTGGATTTTTTACAAGCTGCAAAAAAATTAATCTAATTAAAAATTAAGTGAATGAAGAATCTATATAAAAACCTTTCATTAAATTTTGAGTTTATTATTCGTTGTTTTATTATTGGTTCAACTGTATTTGGCGGCCTTGCTATGATCTCTTATTTAAAAGACGAATTTGCATCAAAAAAGGGCTACGTTACTGAGAATGATTTCCTTAAGGGGATTGCCTTAACGCAACTTTTGCCAGGACCTATAATGATAAATTTGGTAGGATACGTTGGGTATAGAAGATTTGGCTTTTTAAGCGGTTTAATAGGTGCCCTTGCTCTTGTTTTTCCCTCAACAATTCTGATATCTATTATTGCTTACTTTTATAAATCAATTAACGTTGCCACAATAGATACTTTATTTCATGGTCTAAAGCCATTTGTCGTAGCTTTTTTTATTTCTGCCTTTTTAAATTTTTACAAAAGGTATATAAATATAAATTTTGGAAGGATATTATTGTTGTTGTGCTTCATAGAATATATGCTAGGTATAAATATCTTTTTAGTTTTTTTGATTTCTTTTTCTCTTTCTATATTTTTTAAAGATTTTTTGCCAAAGGGCAGTTTTCTTACTGATGTTATTTCTGACAAAAAGCTCTATATTCCAAAGGTTGAATTTGCAATTGGTGCTGTTGCTATTGTTATACTTTTAATTTCTGCATACTTTATAACTCCAAATTTAATTTTATATTATCTTAAGATTACACAAATAAGTTTCCTTGCCTTTGGTGGTGCTCAAGTTGCTTTGCCGCTCTACCAGCAAGCTTTTGTTGATTCTATGAAAATAATCAGTCAAGAAAACTTTCTAGATGCAATAGTCTTAAGTCAGGTAACTCCTGGCCCTATATTATGTATTACCTCGTTTATTGGCTTCTTTATCGGATCATTTACTGCTGCAATATTTTCCTTTTTGTTTACATTTATGCCTTCAATAATATTTACAATTGTAATATCGCCTTTCTATGATAGGATATCTCATCTTTCATGGATTAATGGCGGTATATTTGGTCTTTTGGTAGCTCTAACAGGGCTTTTGGCATTTATGTCAGTTAACTATTTTCCAATGGCTGTAAAAGACCCACTCTCCTTTCTCTTTCTATTAGTTTTCCTTCTTGGGTTTTATAAAAAGGTAAATGTAGTTGCGCTCATTTTAGCAGCTATTTTTGGCTCTTTGATTTTGTTCGGTTATTTGCATTTGTACTAGATTACCTTTGTTAAAGATAAAATTATAAAATTGTAACAGTAAGACTTAAGATATATTAAGATGTATAATATATCAAATGCTAACTATAAGAAGGGGGAAATATGGATGTAGTTGTTGCAAGACAACCTATATTTAATAGATATAAGAAAGCAAAGGCTTATGAACTCCTTTTTAGAAGGAGTCTGAGTTCTATTTCATATGATGCCTTTGATGGCGAGACATCTACGGTTGAACTTTTAAAGGCAAGCCTTTCTGTTATCGGTTTGGATATCTTGACGAATGGTCTTCCTGCTTTTATAAACTTTACAGGGAAGCTTTTAAGAGATGATGTGCCAAGTTTGCTGCCTCCTGATAAGGTTGTAATAGAAGTGCTTGAGACTTCTTATGATGAGGTTGGTATATCTGATGTAGTTAAAGATTTGAAGAAAAAAGGATATAAAATTGCACTTGATGACTTTTTATATAAAACTGAATATGATAATCTAATCGAGAGCGCTGATTACATAAAGGTAGATTTTCTTCAGCTAAACGATGATGAAAAGAAAGAGTATCCAAAGAAGGTTGGATCTTTAAAAAACAATCTGATATTTTTGGCAGAGAAAATAGAGACCTATGATGACTTTTTGCTCGCAAAAGAAAGTGGATATTCACTTTTTCAAGGATACTTTTTTAGTAAGCCATCTTCTGTGGCAAGAAAAAACTTTCCAGTGAGAAAACAATTTATACTTAATTTATTGGAGGAAGCCTACAAAGAAGATTGGAAACCTGACGTATTAGAGGATATGATAAAAAAGGATTTATCCCTCTCACTAAGACTTTTAAAATTTATGAACAGCGTATACTTTGGTTTTAGAAATAAGGTAAACTCAATAAAGCAAGCTATAGTCTTACTCGGAAGAAATGAATTTTTAAAGTGGCTAAGTTTGATAGCGTTGGGGGAGCTAGCTGATGATAAACCTGAAGAACTTGTTACCTTGTCAATTCTTAGGGCGAAGATGTGCGAGAATATTGCCCAAATTTTAAATAGAAAGAAGGATGAACTGTCTAGTTTCTTTTTGACTGGACTTTTTTCATCCATTGACGCACTTCTTGATCTCCCAAGGTCTGAGATAATTAGTGAGCTTCCTGTAAATGATTGTGTAAAGGATGCGTTACTAGGGGTAAAAAATATATATTTTGATGTTTGCGAACTTGTTATTTTTTATGAGAAAACAGAGATTGATAAATTTTATAAATTACTTGGAAAATTGAATTTAAAATTTGACGATGTTATTAAAGCGTATTTAGAGGCAATTAAATGGTCATCTCAACTTATAACATTCTGAAAATCTCATATTGAACTTGATTTTCTAAATACTTGACATAATTTTTTTTTGTATTATTATGAAATATATTTCATAATAATAGGAGGAGTAAAAATAGCAAGACCGCTTAAAGAGAGAAGGCTCTTTTGTTTGCCAGCCGTAAAGTGCTTTAGACCGGTTGATTGCATTTCATCTTGTATTATAGAGGATGCAAATGTTTTAAGTTTTGAAGAGATGGAAGCCCTGAGATTAGTAGATTTAGAAAATTGTGATTTTCAAGAGGCTTCAGAAAGCATGCAGGTATCAGCGTCTACTTTTTGTAGAATATTGAAATCTGCAAGATTTAAGATTTCCCAGTCTGTCTGGTTTGGTAAACCGTTTGTTATATCTGGCGGTAACTATAAAACAGCTGAGGCTGGAGCGGTTTGTGGAAGAAGATGTAAGATGTGCTGGAAAAAAGAGATTAAAAATTCTATTAAGCCTAAAAACAAAGAAGGAGATGGTTAAATTTTGGCAGATAAAGACAAAAATGATATAAAACTTGAAAGAATGGAGAACTTTCTAAAAAGAGTTCCCCATAAGATCATGGTTTTGAGCGGAAAAGGTGGAGTAGGTAAAAGTACCGTAGCAGCAAATCTAGCAGTTTTCCTTTCTAATAGAGGTTATAAAGTTGGGCTTTTGGATGTAGATGTCCACGGACCAAGTATAGGCACATTAATGGGTATTGTTTGGCAAAAAATCTATCCCTCTAATGACTTACTAAAGCCAGTTCTTTGGAGTAAAAACCTTAAGGTAGTTTCCGTTCAATTTTTACTCGAAAATCCGGATGATGCAATCATATGGAGAGGTCCTGTAAAGATGGGAATCATAAAGCAATTTTTGTCTGATGTAGATTGGGGAGAATTAGACTTTTTGATTATTGATAGTCCTCCAGGCACTGGAGATGAACCTTTAACTATTGCCCAAACTATACCAGATTGTAAAGCTCTAATTGTAACTACTCCTCAGAAGGTATCTCTTGCAGATGTAAGGAAATCTTTGACGTTTTGTAAAGAAGTAAATATTGATGTTCTTGGAATTATCGAAAACATGAGCGGTTTTGTTTGTCCAAATTGTGGGGCTGTCCACGATATATTTAAATCTGGAGGAGGAAGTGAACTTGCGAAGCAGTATAAGATAGACTTTCTTGGTAAGATCCCCATTGATCCTAAGATAGTAGAAGAAAGTGATGAGGGCAACTTGTTAGATAAGTATGACGGAAAGGTAAAGGAAATTATGAATGAAGTGGTTGATAGAATTTTAAAAAGATTAAGTCTAAATAAAGGAGGAGAAAAGGTTATGAGAATTGCGGTTCCTATGGCACAAGGAGAATTATGCGCCCATTTTGGTCATTGTGAGGTCTTTGGAATAGTTGATGTAGAGGATGGAAAGGTGGTGAAGGAAGAGTATCTCACACCTCCACCGCACGCTCCTGGTGTGATACCAAATTGGCTTGCCGAGCAAAAGGTAAACGTAGTTCTTACAGGCGGAATGGGCCCTATGGCACAAAATTTGATGAGACAAAATGGTATTGAAGTAATTACAGGTGTGTCTGGAGGAAGTTTAAAGGATGTAATAGAGGCTTATCTGAGCGGCAGGCTTGTCTTGGGCAGTAATGTATGTGACCATGAACATGGCAAAGGCCACACACATAGGCATTAGTTTAAAATGAGAATAGCGTTTACTGTTCTTGATAAAGAAAAGATGATCATAGATGAGAGTTTTGGAAGAGCTAAATTTTTTTTAGTTTATGATACTGAAAAGGGCACGTGGGAACAATACGAGAATTCTCAAAATATTAAAGCTCCTCAAGGAGCAGGTTTACAAGCAGCTCAAACAATTATAAATGCTAATGTGGATGTGCTTATTTCAAAAAATATAGGACCTAAGGCATTTAATCTTTTAAATTCGCAAAACGTGAAAATTTACTCTACTGATGAGAAGGATGTTAAATTGGCATTAGATCTATTTTTAAATGATAAGCTTAAAAGGATGGAAAATCCAAACCAGATTGGCATGGGTTAGAAGAAAATAAATTAATTTTATATTGATTATTTTGGGGTTTATGGTTTGAGTAAAATCATAAACCCCTATTTTATTTGATTTTATTGCTAAAAAAGTATAGAATATATTAATTATTATTAATTTAAGGTAGAGGGGTGACATTGTGTCGGTAGTTCAGTGGAATGATGATCTAAGCTCTGGATTTAAAGAAATCGACGATCAACACAAAGAGCTTATAAACAGAGTTAACAAGCTTTTGGATGCATGTAACTCAGGCAAGGGAAGACAAGAAATCGCTGATACATTAAACTTTTTGGCCGATTACGTAGTAGAGCACTTTAACTCTGAAGAAAAATATATGAAGCAATATAATTACCCTGGTTTAAGCGAACAAATTGAACAGCATAAATATTTTGTTAATTATGTAGGAGAACTGAGGAACGAATTTGATAAAAATGGACCTTCTATTGCGCTTACTATGAAATTAAGCAAAAATCTTGTTGATTGGTTAGTAAATCATATAATGAAGGTAGATAAAAAAGCTGGAGCTTTTTTAAGAGAGAGGGTTCGTTAATATGGAATTTTATTTAGATGTTCCAATAAGGGACGATTCTTTAGAAAAATTAAACATTGGTGATAGAGTTTATTTAAATGGAGTTATATACACAGCAAGAGATTCAGCTCACAAGAGGATGATAGATGCTCTAGATGAAGGTAGAAAATTGCCTTTCGATATTGTTGGTAGCGTAATATATTATGTTGGTCCTACCCCTGCGAGGCCAGGAAATGTCATAGGTTCTGCTGGTCCAACTACAAGTTATAGGATGGATAAATACACTCCGCGTTTACTTGATTTGGGATTAAAAGGGATGATAGGTAAAGGGAATAGATCTGATGAAGTTATAAAATCTATTGTAAAAAATAAGGCGGTATATTTTGCTGCAACTGGTGGCGTGGGAGCTCTTATTTCAAAATGCATAGTGAAATCAGAAGTTATAGCATTTGAAGAATTAGGGCCTGAGGCTATAAGAAGGCTTGAAGTTAAAAATTTCCCAGTTATTGTTGTAATAGACACGAATGGCAAAAATCTTTATGAAGAGGGTGTAAAAAAATACAAGATTGCTTAAAGAAATTTAAGATTAAAGTTTAAGTGGCAGTACTTTAGTGCCACTTAAACTTTAGAGAGTTATTGGATTATTCTTATTAAATAAAGTTTTATGGTTTCGCGGGCGGGCTGTTTATTTCTTTTAGCTTTTCTAAAAATTTCTTTATAGTAAGTTTTACGGGCTCTAAGCTCTCTAAGTCTACACCTGCGCTTTTCAAAAGATCGAGAGGAAAGTTTGCCCCTCCAGATTTTAAAAAGTTTATATAACTTCCTGTGTCCTCGCTTAATATTCTTTCTGCAAAATAATTTGCACAGGAAAAACCTGTTGAATATTTGTATACATAAAATGGGCTGTAAAAATGTGGTATTCTTGCCCACTCAACTCCAGAAAACTCATCAGTTTCAAGAAATTCACCGTAGTATTCTTTGTTTAGTTCGTCATAGATAGTATTTAGATTTTGTGCAGTTAAGGACTGAAAATTGTCTATAAGTTCAGATATTTTCAATTCAAACTCTGCAAACTGTATTTGTCTGTACAAAGTAGTTCTTGTGTTTTCTAAGAATTTATTTAAGAGCGAATTCCTTTCGGTCTTATCTGTTGTATTTCTCGTTAGAAATTCTAAAAGCAGTATCTCGTTTGTAATAGAGGCAATTTCTGCAGAAATAATGCTATATGAAGACTTTGTATATGGCTGAGACTTATTTGCTAAAGCGCTGTGAATTGCGTGTCCGATTTCATGCACCATGGTAAAGAGGTCTTCTAACTTTCCCTTATAATTAAGAAGTATATAGGGGTGCACGTCATAACATGAAGTGGAATAGGCTCCTGATACTTTGTTTTTGTTCTCGTACACATCTATCCATCTTTCGCTGAATGCCCTTTGGACTAGATCTATATATTCCTTGCCTAGTGGTGAGAGTGAATTTATTACTATATCCTTTGAATCCTCAAAACTGATATCTCTTTCAGAGTCAAATAAAGGTACGTTAAGATCAAAAAGCCTAACTTTCTTTAGACCTAGAATTTTTGATTTTAATTTTATATAAGAGTGAAGCGGTTTTAGATTTGATTTAACAATGTTAATTAATTCTTTATAAAACTTTTTACTAACATTATCTGAAAAAAGGGAGTAATCTATTGATGAATCGTATTTTCTTGTAGTGGAGTAAAAGTTTAAGAATTTAAATGACATATCTAGAGTTGAAGCAAGGGTGTTCTGGTGCTTCTTGTATGTTCCAAAAAGAGATTTATATGCACTCTCTCTTAAAATTCTATCTTGATTGTGTATGTATAGCGAATACGTTCCTTGTGTTAGGGGATACGTTTTCCCACTTGAATCAAATGCATCAGGGAATTCGAAATCGCTTATTGTAAGATGGTGATAAATATGTGAAGGAGAGAATGCTAGAAGAGACGTCTTTGCTACTATTTTTTCTTCATTTTCGCTAAGAATATGCGGCATTTGCCTTATTAGATTTTTTATTTCAAAGTTATAATCTTCAAATTTTGAGTCTAAAATGAGTTCGTCTAAAAAATCCTTACCAAGAGATATTAATTCAGGTTCAATAAAGGAGGTTGCTTCTTCAAAGCTTTGTAAAAGCCACTGCGAGTTTGAAAGCATTATTTGAGATTGTTCTAAAGACGAATCCTCATCAAATTTCATGTGAGAGTAGGTATAAAGCCTATCTAAAATTCTTGAAATTTTATCCCTGAACTTTAAGCACTCTAAAATTATTTCTTTACTTTTTAATTTATGTTGATAATCCCTGATTTCTTGAATATATTCCTTTGCTTTTTTGAAATCTGAATCAAAGGCTTCTTCAGAAGGATATAAATCTTCTATAGACCACCTGTAAGATTTATCAATTTTATCTCTTTCTAGTATTTCTATTTTACTATTTTCCAAACCTTTTTACCTCCCAGGTGAAGCTATCTATTGACATATTGATTAAATACCTTTAAATTCTATCATTAACCCTAAAGATAAGAAAGAGGAGGAAACATGAGAGTAGAAGAAAAGGAGAGGAGTACTGATACTTCAAATTTCATGAGTATCAAAAATTTTTTGGAAAATATTTCAGAAAATAGTCCCTTTTACAAGAAGAAATTTCAAGAAATAGGTTTTAATGTAAACGATTTTAAGTCAATGGAAGATTTTTCTAAACTACCTTTTACTACCAAAGACGATCTTAGAGATGCCTATCCTTTGGGAATGCTTGCTTGTCCTGAGGAAAAGGTAGTTAGGATTCATTCTTCATCTGGAACTACGGGAAAACCTGTAATAATACCCTATACCCAAAAAGACGTTGATGACTGGAAAGTTATGATGAAAAGATGTTATGAAATAGCTGGAGTAAAACCATCTGACAGAGTTCAGATTACGCCAGGATATGGTTTATGGACTGCTGGTATCGGTTTTCAATTAGGAGCCGAGTTTTTAGGTGCAATGACAATTCCTACAGGACCAGGAAATACTGATAGGCAGATAGAGATGATGATAAGCTTAAAATCTACCGTTCTCACTTCTACCTCTTCCTATGCTTTATTGTTAGGAGAAGAAATAGAAAAAAGGGGATTAAAAAACGACATACATCTAAGGATTGGGATTATAGGTTCTGAGAGATGGGGGGAACGCATGAGGAAGAGAATTGAAGAGCTGTTAAATATTGAATCATTCGATATATATGGTCTTACTGAAGTTTATGGTCCTGGCATTGGGCTTGATTGTAAATATCACAATGGAATTCACGTTTTTGACGATTTTATGTATTTTGAAGTAATAGATCCTAATACTTTAGAGGTGCTGCCTGATGGTGTAAAAGGAGAGTTAGTAATTACTACTTTCAAAAAAGAGGGGGCACCGCTCCTTAGGTATAGGACAAGGGATATTACCTCAATAAATCACGAGTTGTGCGAATGTGGTTTGAGGTATCCTAGAATAGAGAGATTGACTGGAAGAACTGACGATATGTTTAAAGTAAAGGGAGTAAATTGTTTCCCCGCGCAAATAGAAAAGGTTTTGAGAGAGTTTGATGAACTGTTTTCAGAATATCAGATAATATTAGACAGGTTTGAAGGCAAAGAGAGAGTGACTTTGAGGGTAGAATGCAGGGATCCAGGTAACATAAGCTTGTCAAAAAGGATATCTAGGAAAATCAAAGATAGGGTTGGTGCTACTTTTGAGGTTGAACTATTGTCTTTTGGGGGTTTGCCAAGAAGCGAAAAGAAGACCAAAAGAGTTTTTGATATGAGAGACGAAATTTAATTTAGGTTGTTTGGCTAATATAATAATATAAATTTTTTTCATATTGCTAAAACTTAGTTAAATAAATAAATTAGTTTAATGTTGTGTTTTTAAAATATTATCTGATAATTTTGAACTTTTTCATTATTTTGAATATATAATCTATTTACAGGGTCTAAATGATTAACCTGACAAATCACTATGAAAATAAATTATTAGCAAAATACTTGTTAGTGCCAATCTAAAAAAAGGTTTTGGGTTATTGTTATAAAAGTTTTTAAAGCTATGAAATAAATTGAAAAAATTTCAAATAATAAACAAAGTTTATATTTACATAAGTAAAACTTATATAAAAAAATTACTAATACTATTGTAAAAAATAGTTTTATAAAGTAAGATATAAATGATATGTATGGGTCTATTAGAAATATCTATAGGTGATAAAACAAATGCCTACAATAAACTTAGGGATAGAGAATATGAAAGGAGTGGGGCAATTTAATGAGACTAGTATTTTTGGGAGCACCAGGGGCAGGCAAGGGAACACAGGCGAAGATGTTGGTAGATCAGCTTAAGATACCGCAAATTTCTACGGGGGATATGTTAAGAAAAGCAGTAGCGGATGGTACACCTTTAGGTAAAGAGGCAAAGAGCTATATGGACAAGGGTGAACTTGTTCCAGATAGTGTTGTAATTGGACTTATCAAAGAAAGACTTCAAGAGAGTGATACAGAGAATGGTTTTATATTGGATGGGTTTCCGAGAAACGTTTCTCAAGCAAAAGAATTAGATCGACTACTTGGAGATTTAGGTAAACCTCTAGATGTTGCGCTTGTATTGGATGTGCCATTTGAAGATCTTATGAAACGATTAACAGGGAGAAGAACGTGCAGGTCTTGTGGCCAAATGTATAATATCTACTTTTCTCCTCCAAAGATAGAAGGTAAGTGCGATATCTGTGGAGGTGAATTATATCAACGTGCTGATGATAACGAGGAAACTATTAAAAAGAGGCTTGAGGTATATCAAAGTTCTACAGAACCCTTGATTGAATATTACAAAAACAAGGGTATATTAAAAGTAGTCCAAGGTACAGGCGATATTAATGAAATCTACAGAAAAATTCTTGTTCAACTTAATCCAGCTGTTTAAAGAATATAATATAAACTACTCTAAAGGGGGTAAAAGGCATTGAGTCAACATGTTGCTGTAGACAACGCGCTTTCTCCTCATGGCGGCAAACTGGTTTACAGGGTTGTCGAGGACAAGGAAAAGGCGAAAGAGCTTGCAAAGAAAGCAAAAGTGAGAATTCCAGTAAGAGGTCAAATTGCGAGAGAATGCATAAGTATAGCTTATGGCTTCTTCTCTCCTCTTGAGGGCTTTATGGGTGCAAAGGACGTGGACAGCGTGGTTCACAATATGACGCTGTCAAGCGGTTATGTATGGTCTATACCAATTGTTTTCGATATGTCAGAAGAGGAAATTGAAAAATATGGTATAGCTATCGGTGATAGTGTCCTTTTCACTTATAAAGACCAGCCCTTGGCTATTTTTGATGTAGAAGAGATGTTTGTCTATGACAAAATTGCTATGGCAAAACACGTTTATGGAACGGATGATGAAAAGCATCCGGGTGTAAAGAGAACTTATGATTACAAAGCTAAATTTTTGGGCGGGAAAGTTACTCTCATCAATCCGCCAGTTTTTAATCCTCCATTCGATCGCTTCTGGTATCCACCAGCTGAGTCAAGAATGCAGTTTATGAAAAATGGCTGGACCAAAGTGGTAGCACACCAAACCAGAAATGTGCCTCACACAGGTCATGAGTGGCTTATGAAGGGTGCATGGTTTGCTGCAAATGCAGATGCAGTTCTCGTTTCTTGTGTTGTTGGTGAAAAGAGAAAGGGAGACTATATAGATGAATGTATAGTTCTTGGACAGGCAGCTCTAAGAGAGTATGGATACTTTAGAGAAGATGTCCACATGACTTCTATGATACTTTGGGATATGAGATACGCAGGACCAAGAGAAGCTGTATTCCACGCAATTGTCCGTAAAAATCTTGGATGTACTCACCATATGTTTGGTCGTGATCACGCAGGTGTTGGCGATTATTATCCAACTTATGGTGCACATGAGATATTTAAAGGACTTCCAGACCTTGGCATTAAATCCGTTTTAACTAAGGAATGGTATTATTGCCCTGTTTGTGCGGGAATCGTTTATGAAGGTTTTGATGGGCACAAAAAACAAAAACAAAAATTCTCAGGAACTGTAATTCGTTCTATCATACAACAGGGTGTTAAACCTACAAGACTTATATTTAGACCTGAGGTATTTGACACCGTTATGATGTGTGCAGAGAAATATGGCTTTGGTTCACCTTTCGTTAACGACAACTATCTTGAGAATCGTAATCCTGTATTTACGATTCCTCCAATGGAGGTGTAATCACAATGAGTAACGGTGATGTAAAACTTACAATCTCACTTTGGGTTGGTCCAGAAAGAGAAGAAGCTTTGAAAAAGGCGAATATGCTTGAAATTCCAGAACTTCAGGAAGCCTTTGCTGGTTTAAAAAGATTAAGAGTTCCTATTACTTATGAACAGGCTCAAAAACTGAAAGAGGTCTATCCTTCTGCAAAGATAGATACCTCCTCCACCCAAACGGTAGAGTTGTTACCTAGAGAATGTCTTGACAAGATATTTGCGATGGTAATTGAGAAAAAGAGCGTAAATGTTATACCCGATCTTTTAAAGTCACTAGGTAAGTAAAGCAAAATATCTTTTTAGCTTTTCAAGGAGGTGGGATACCTCAAAAGCTTTTGTTTAACAAAATTTTTTAATAATCTTTAAGAAATTTAACAAGGAGGAAAAGAGTATGCCAAGTTGGGTAAATCCCGAAAAGTGTGATGGTTGTAAAGCACAGGATAAGACTGCATGTCAGTATATTTGTCCAAACGATCTTATGACATTGAACAGAGAGATTATGAAGGCTTATAACCAGGAGCCTGAGTACTGTTGGGAGTGCTATAGCTGTGTAAAAATTTGTCCACAGCAGGCAATTGAGGTAAGAGGATATGCGGACTTTGTACCACTTGGTGGTAATGCTATTCCACTTCGTGGTTCTGATAACATTATGTGGACTTGTAAGTATCGTAATGGCAAGGTAAAGAGATTCAAGTTCCCCATTCGTACAGTCCCAGAAGGCTCAATTAAGCCTTATGAGGGATTTGAGGCTGATCCAAATGTGGCTGATCTCGATAAACCAGGTTTCTTTACGCATAATATGCGTGGGGATACCTTGCCAACTATTTAGTAATCTAAAAAATTTTTCGGGAGGTTAAGTAATGGAAAGAGAAGCTTGTACATTCTCATATTGTGAGAAGCCAGCTATTGTGGAGAAGGAAGTAGACCTTCTAATAATTGGTGGCGGAATGGGCGCATGCGGCGCAGCATACGAAGCTGTAAAATGGGCAAAACCCCATGGTTTGTCTATACTTCTAGTAGATAAAGCTGCCCTTGAGAGATCAGGTGCTGTTGCACAAGGTCTTTCAGCAATCAACACTTATATCGGAAGAGATAACAAAGTAGAAGATTATGTAAGAATGGTTCGTACAGACCTTATGGGCATAATCCGTGAGGATTTGGTATTTGACCTTGGCCGTCACGTTGACGATTCTGTGCACCTGTTTGAGAAGTGGGGGCTTCCAATATGGAAAGCTATAGGTACAGACAAGAACTTAAAATTAGAAGAGGGCGGAATACCTCGCAGAACTGGTCGTTGGCAGGTTGCTATTTCAGGCGAGTCATATAAGTGTATCGTTGCAGAGGCCGCGAAGTCAGCTATGGCATCTTATGACAAAGCAGAATACCTTGAGAGGGTATTTATAGTTAAACTATTGCTCGATTCTAAAGAGGAGAATAGGGTTGCGGCAGCAGCTGGTTTTAGCGTCCGTGAGAACAAAGTTTATTTCATAAAAGCAAAAGCGATTATTATAGCTTGTGGTGGAGCAGTTCACATATATCGTCCACGTTCAGTCCTTGAAGGCATGGGACGTGCATGGTATCCAGTGTGGAATGCTGGTTCAACATATGCTATGCCCTTCCAAATTGGTGCAGAGGCCACAATGATGGAGAACAGATTCGTACCAGCCAGATTTAAAGATGGTTACGGACCTGTCGGCACATGGTTCTTGCTCTTCAAAGCTACTGCTACAAACGCAAGGGGAGAAGATTACTGCGCAAAGACTGAATATATAGAAAAATATGCACCATACAACAAGAACCTTGGAACTTGTATTAGAAACCATATGATGATTGAAGATTTCAAGAGGGGTCTTGGCCCTATGTATATGAATACTGATAAGGCCCTTGCAGAGCTTGCAAAAACAATTGACGCAAAGCATGCAAAGGAGCTTGAGTCAGAAGCATGGGAAGACTTCCTTGACATGACTGTTGGTCAGGTTGGCGTATGGCTTGGAAATAACATTGAGCCAGATAAGATGCCTTCAGAAATTATGCCTGCTGAACCATATCTTCTTGGCTCACACGCTGGTTGCTGCGGACTTTGGGTTTGCGGACCAGAAGATCTTCAGAATGATGCGACAAAGAAAGCAGGCTATGTCTGGGAATATAAGGGCAAAGTCTACAATCGTATGACAACTGTAAATGGTTTGTTTACTTGTGGGGATGGAGTTGGAGCTTCTGGCCACAAGTTTTCTTCTGGCTCACACGCAGAAGGGCGTATTGCAGCTAAATCGGCTGTAAAATTTATCCTTAATAATAGAGACTATACTCCTTCAGTTGACAAAACTGGAGAAGAATTGGCTGCAGAAATATATGCTCCAATGGAACTCTTTGAAAAGTATAAGACAGTTTCAACAACTCCTTATACTGTTAACCCACAATACATTACACCAAAACAATTCCTCTTCCGTCTGAACAAAATTATGGATGAATACGTTGCAGGAACAATTGGATGGTATTCTACATCAGAAACCCTTCTTACAAAGGCACTTTACTATATGGAATTGCTTGAAGAGGATAGCTATAGGATGGCAGCATGGGATCTCCACCAGCTTATGAGAGCATGGGAGAACTACCACAGGTTCTTGACTGCTCGTATGCACCTCAGACACATATTGTTCCGTCAGGAAACCCGTTATCCTGGATATTATTATCGTGAGGACTTCAACTTCATCGATGATGCCAACTGGAAATGCTTTGTTAACTCTAAGATGGATCCAAAAACTGGTGAGATTAAGGAGTTTAAGAGAGAATACGTTCAGCTTATTCCAGACTAATTGACCTACATATTTAAGCATTACATATTAAGTGCTGTGGGGGTAAAACCTCGCAGCACTTATTTTTTAAATTATTCGGAGGTAGGGTAGATGATAGAATTTCAAGGAAAGGTACTGGTTATCGGCGGAGGCATTAGTGGCATTACTGCAGCTATCGAGGCCGCTGAAACGGGTGTAGGGGTTTACCTTGTTGAGAAAAATCCTTATTTAGGTGGTAGAGTTGCCCAATTAACAAAATATTTTCCAAAACTTTGTCCTCCAACGTGTGGTTTAGAGCTTAATTTCAGACGTATGAGAGAAAATAAGGGTGTAGAAATTATGACACAAACAGAAGTTTTAAAAGTTGATGGAACAAAGGGCAACTTCAAAGTAACATTAAAAAAGGCGCCTCGATTTGTTAATGAGAATTGTACTTTATGTGGGGAATGTTTTAAAGTTTGTCCGGTAGAAAGAGATGATGAATTTAATTTTAATATGAAAAAAACAAAGGCTATATATAGTCCTTTTGAATTTGCTAATCCTCCATATGCAGTTATTGATCCAAATACTTGTTTGGGTGAAAAATGTTCAAAGTGTCTGGATGCGTGCAAATACGGTGCAATTGACTTGAAGATGAAGGAAGAAATTATAGATATAACTGTTGATTCAATAATTGTGACTACTGGTTGGCAGCCTTACGATGCTGGAAAAATTGACAATTTGAAATTTGGAATAGTTCCAAATGTTATTACAAATATGATGATGGAAAGGCTTGCATCGCCATCTGGACCTACAGGTGGAAAGATTTTAAGACCATCTGATAATAAGCCTGTTAAGAACGTTGCTTTTGTTCAGTGCGCGGGTTCAAGGGATGAAAACCATTTACCCTATTGTTCGTACATATGTTGTATGGCATCCCTTAAGCAGTGTACTTACCTAGTAGATCAGGATCCAGAGGCGAAAGCTACGGTTTATTATATTGATATCAGAACACCTGGCAGATATGAACAATTTTATTGGAATGTTAAAGAGAATCAAAATATAAATTTTGTGAAAGGAAAAGTTGCAAACATCGAAGCAGACCCGTCTGGTGATGTGTGGGTAGAAGCAGAAGATATATTAGCTGGTTCAAAGAGCAAAGAAAGATTTGATATGGTTGTTTTAGCTACAGGGATGCAACCTGCAAGTGTAAACTGGGAATTGCCATTCAATGCAAAAAAGACACCAGAGGGATTCATAGATCCTGACAGTCTGCCAGATGGCATATATCTTGCGGGTTCTGCTGTTATGCCCTTTGACGTAATACGCTCTTTGCACTCAGCAACAGGCTCAGTGCTTAAAGCCCTTCAAAGTATATCAGGAAGGGGGAATTAATAATGGATAAAAAAATTGGTGTTTATATTTGTTCTGGCTGCGAAATTAAAGATGCAGTTGACATTGATAAACTGGTAGAAATTGCTAAGGAAAAGGGAGTTTCTGTAGTTAAAACAAGTGCAAGTGTTTGTAGTACTGCCTTTGTAGATGAGATAAAGAGTGATATTGCCAGTGAAGGTGTGAATACTATCGTTATTGTTGCTTGCAGCCCAAGGGTAAAAACAGATATCTTTAATTTTCCTGGCTGTATAGTTGAGCGTGTAAACATTAGAGAATTTGTTGCATGGGTTATGGAACCAAAGAGCGAGGATGCTCAAATGGCAGCACAAGACTATCTACGTATGGGTATTGTAAAGGCTGAGAAAACCAATTTGCCTGAGCCATGGATTGGTGAAGATTTGTCAGAAGAGATCTTGGTAATAGGAGGAGGCACTTCGGGTCTTTCAGCCGCAATTGAATCCTCAAAAGCAGGTTTTAAAGTAACCGTGATTGAAAAAGAGGATAAACTTGGTGGATGGGCTGCTAAATGGTATAAGACTACGCCTACAAAGTATCCATTTACTTCATTGGAAGAACCGGTTGTGTTCAAGATGATTAAGGATGTAGAAGCCGATCCAAATATAACTGTTCTGTTAAACACTAAGATTGTTAAAACTGAGGGAATGCCAGGGCTTTTTGATGTTACGCTAAATGTAGCTGGTGAAGAAAAGGTAAAGAGATTTGGGACTATAATTGCTGCTGCTGGTTTTACTCCCTATGATGTTTCAAAGCTCAATAAGTTGGGTTTTGGGGTTTCACCAGATGTAATTTCTAATGTAGATTTTGAAAAAATGGTGAGGGAAACGGGAAAGATAACGAGGCCATCTGACGGCAAGATTGCTAAAAGAGTTGCCTTCGTGCTGTGTGCTGGTTCAAGGGACCCAGAGCATCTTCCATATTGTTCTGGATACTGTTGCGCTGCTTCATTAAAGCAGGCAAAGTACGTGAGGGACATTAATGATGGAGTTGCCTATGTGCTTTACAAGGATATGAGAACGCCTTCTCAGTTTGAATTGTTTTATAAAGAACTTCAAAACGATCCAGGTATTCTATTGACAAAGTGCGAGATTAAAGAAGTTTCTTTGAATGAGGATTCTTCCTTAAACGTTAATGTGACAGATACGTTACTTGGAGATGAACTATCTATTGAAGCTGATCTAGTTGTGCTTGTAGTTGGTATGGTATCAAATGCAAATCAAGAAAAACCTGATATTTTGAATTTGCAGTATAGACAGGGATTAGAGCTCCCGCTGCTTGATACTGGTTATTATCCTGATTCTAATTATGTTTGTTTTCCATATGAGAGCAGAAGGACTGGAATATACCCTTGCGGTACTATAAGGGCTCCAATGGAAACTTATGGCTGTATACAAGATTCTGTAGGAGCTGCTTTAAAAGCAATTCAGTGTATGTGGCACTACGAAAGAGGTATAGCTGTTCATCCAAGAGGATGGGAGAAGTCTTATCCGCAGGTGTTTATGCAAAGGTGTACTTCTTGTAAGCGTTGCACTGAAGAGTGTCCTTTTGGAGCAATAGATGAAGATGAGAAAGGTACACCATTCTATAAGTTTAACCGTTGTAGAAGATGTGGGACATGTATGGGAGCTTGCCCAGAAAGGATTGTTTCTTTCCATGACTTCTCGATTGATATGGTTAACTCGATGATAAAAGAGATTGAGGTACCAGAAGATGATGAGGAAAAACTTCGTTATATAGCCTTTGTTTGCGAAAACGATGCTTATCCTGCTCTTGATGCTGCAGCCTTTTTAAGACACAGATTTCCGCCTGGTATTAGATTTATTCCTCTTAGATGCGCAGGAAATATGAACCTCGTTTGGATTGCAGATGGGCTCGGGAATGGTTTGGATGGAGCCTTAGTTTTAGGTTGTAAGTTTGGAGAAAATTATCAATGTCACTATATTAAGGGATCAGAACTTTGTAATTATAGGTTTGGAAAAGTAGGAGAAACCCTTGATAGACTCGGACTTGAATCTGAAAGGGTGGAGATGATGCAAGTTCAAATTTCTGATTATATGAATATTGCTGATATTCTTAAAGGCTATGTTAATAGGGTTAAAGAAATTGGTCCTAACCCATTCAAGGGCTTTTAGGGGAGGATGAAGATGGCGAAAAAGATTGTTAAAACAGATTTAGACTTTATTAAAGAAATTATAGCTAATGGTGGCGATAGCGTTAAAAAGTGTTATCAATGTGCTACCTGTTCTGTCGTTTGCAATCTTTCCCCAAATAACTCACCTTTTCCAAGAAAAGAGATGATTATGGCGCAGTGGGGAATGAAGGACGCACTTCTAAAAGATGCAGACATTTGGCTCTGTCATCAATGTGCAGATTGTACTGCATACTGCCCAAGAGGTGCAAAACCAGGTGACGTTTTAGGTGCTTTAAGGAAGATTACCATTGAAGAATATGCTCCTGTAAAATTTTTAGCTAAACTTGTAAGCAAGCCTGCAATGTGGCCGTTTGCATTTCTTTTGCCAGTTGTTATACTTCTGATAGATTTGATGCTCAATGGAAAGTTGCAATACCTTGCTGATCCTCAGGCTTTAGTTAATATGCCTATCCATGGTGAACCTGAAAGTGCAGGGAAAATTGTTTTTGCAAAATTGTTTCCTACTGTAACTGGGATAGATATCTTCTTCTTGCCTGCTGCCATCTTTGCTATAATTTGCTTTTGGATAGGTTTGTCCAATTATTGGAAGGCTTTAAATTCAGATAGATCTTATCCTGTTACATTTAAAGGCAGTATTATTGGATTATTTTCAGGAGTTATCTGGGAGGCGCTTACTTCGGCAAGATTTAAGTTATGTAACACAATGAATGTCAGATCTACTACTCATTTGCTTGTCTTTTGGTCATTTGTTGGTTTAGCTCTTACAACTGCTACTGCTTCGGTTTATGAGTGGGTATTAAGATATCCATCTCCATACCCCTTATACGATCCTGTAAAGATACTTGGTAACATCTCAGGCATAGCGCTAGTTATAGGGTCGATCTGGATGATAAATACAAGGTCAACCCTAAAAGTTGGCGCTAACTCTGGTTTTGATTGGCTTCTTCTAATTGTGGTAGCTGGTCTAGGCCTTACAGGAATGGGTACGGAGATATTTAGATTGATGAACCTTGCAAGTATTGCATACTGGACATATTTTATACATCTTACATTTGTGATGTTTTTGTTTATATACGCGCCTTTCTTTAAGATCGCGCACCTTGCGTATAGAACTTTAGCTCTTGCGTATTCTAATCTGGCTAATCGTGGGGAACCAGATGCTCTTAAAGAAATATAAAGAAATAATTTAGAAATGAGGTTTTTCTATGCCTAATATGGATGTTGTTGATAGGATAGCTCTTGATAGGTCTTCAAAATTTACATTTAGTTGTAATAAGGGTATAAGTTGTTGGAATCTTTGTTGTAGAGATGTGGACATACTTTTGACTCCTTACGATGTTTTAGAAATGAGGACTGCTCTTGGGCAGTCCTCTGGGGAATTTTTGCAGAAAAATACCAAAGTAATTATAGACCCAAAAACTGCTATCCCAATGGTACAAATTATGCTTAATCCTAGCGATAGACTTTGTGTTTTTAGTAGAGAAGAGGGTTGTAGCATATATCAAAACAGGCCACTCCTATGTAGAACTTATCCTATAGGTATGGCTGCACTTAGAAAGAAGGATGAGGCAAATCCAGAAGACGAATTCTTCTTTTTCATAAGAGAAAATTTTTGCAAAGGATTTTCTCAAGGCAAAGAATTTACTGTCGGAGAATGGCTGAAAGATCAACGTGCCGATTATCTACTCGAAAAGAACACAGATTGGCTTGAATTTGTTCTTAGGAGAAACGTAATGGGAGTTGCGCCCTTTAACGAAAAGGAAGCCTCCTTATATTTTATGTCAGTTTATGACCTTGACAAGTTTAGAAAATTTGTATTTGATACTAGGTTTTTGGAAATTTTTGAAATAAGTGAAAAGCGAATTGAGTTGATAAAGAAAAGCGACGAAGAGCTTTTAAAATTTGGTATAGATTACTTGTTCTTTATGTTTAGAATCAAAAGAACTCTTGTGCCGAAAGGAAAGTGATTGTAGCTTTACTAGCGTTATTTGTTGCATTAGATAGTTAAAATAGAGAATAATAGTATTTCGTAAGCGACTTCTTTCTATGTCTCGAAAAAGATAGGAATTTTTATCTGAAAGGAGCTGCAAGCTTTTTTATATCTAGAATCTTAATTTGCCTTTTTTCAAGTTTTATAATACCTCTTTTTTGTAGCGCGTTGAGCGCTTTTGTTGCTGTTTGTCTACTTGTCCCCACAATTTGAGCTATTTCTTCATGCGTAAGATTGAGGGGTATTTTTATTCCGTCAAGATCTTCTATCCCCCATTTGAAAGAGGCTTTATATAAAAAAGAGATAAGTCTTTTTGAGACGTAATTTGAACTTAGGTTGTGCACATTCTCTTCAGCTTCTCTCATACGTTCAGCAAGAAGTCTCATTACTTTTAAGGCAATATTAAAGTCTTCTTTTATTATATTGTAAAAATCTTCAGTTCTTAAAAAACCTATTTCGATGTCGGTTATAGCAACTGCATTACAGGTTCTGTTTTTATTTAAAAGTACCTCGGCTAACCCGATAATCTCTTTCGGATTTCTTATACAACCAACAACGGATTCTCTCCCATCTTTAGAAATTCTTGATATTTTTACCCACCCAGATTTAATGATAAATACACCCTGAGGTCTTTCATTGACAGAAAAAACTGTAGATCCTTTTGGGAGTTTTATTAAAATAGCTTTCTCAAAAAGTTTAGTCCATTCTTCTTTTGTGAATTCTTTAAGTTTTTTGTCTAAGAGCAAAATACTATCCAAGTCTTTTCCCTCTCATTACAATTAATTTATAAATATATTTTACTAAATAGTTATAGTGTAACATAGATGACATTTTATAGTAATAATTGTGACTGACAAGTTGTTTATAAGTAATAATAATTTATTTATTAAATATATTAATAAATGAGGAGGACTTATGCAAAACTATTCTGATGCCCAAGATTTTTTAATGAAAGAATTCAGATTTATGCACTTGCCCGTTGCAGTAAAATTTATTTTTAAAGATGAGGAGTTACAAGATTTCAAGAAAAATGTGAAAGATTTTTATATACCTAATAAGCCTCTTACGTTTTGTCAGGCTGAAATAGGTCCAAGAATGAAGGGAATTACAGTTCTTCAAGAAAAGAATGGGCTGGGTTGTTCTAACGCTGCGTATGTATTTGGGTGGAAGGGTTTTGACGAAGCAGAAATTAAGAGTCATCTAAAGTATGTAAGAGATATGAAACAAGCTGAAAAATTTCTTCTTTCAAAGCCAAGGTTGGAGGAGGGGAAATTAAAGGCAATCGTTCTTTCACCGCTTGGGAAGACTTATTTCGATCCTGATGTGGTTCATTTCTATTGTGACAATATGCAGGCGTATCAACTTAGTGTGGGTTGGATGGCAATGAGAGATATTCACCCAATGAGACCAAGTGTTACGATGAATTCTGCGGCCTGTGCTGGCAACGTTTATGCTTATAATACAAAGCTTGCATCCACACATCCTGCTTGCAGCGGTAGCTACAATTCTGGCAAGACAGAGAGGGGTGAGACAAACGTAGTAATCCCGGGTGAAGACATAGCTAATTTGATTTCCTGGTTCGAAGAAAGAGTTGAAAAATATGGTAGCCTTTCCATAGTAAGGCCAGGAGATGAATTTCCTGGCTCAGACGTATGTAAAAATTGTCCATTGATAGTATTTAAAAAGGGTGAAAATGCAAACTAAATAATTTTTTAAATTTATTATTGATTCTGAAAGGAGGATTTATGATTTTTCCAGTTGATTGGCTTCAGGTTGGAGATCAAAAGGTACAGATTGATGCTGTGGTATATTTTCTTTGGTCAATTTGGAACGGATGGATTATGGCAAC
>Ga0078972_1002095_pt1 | contig 68721 bp, 53 predicted proteins | sample YelNatPaOPGAMG01_FD_67568 | JGI IMG/M metagenome (GOLD analysis project Ga0078972, IMG submission 67568) | Hot spring thermophilic microbial communities from Obsidian Pool, Yellowstone National Park, USA - OP-RAMG-01 (SPADES assembly) (version 2) | ecosystem: Environmental > Aquatic > Thermal... | reverse complement strand
GGAGCTTTCGCCGGGGTCACGTCCCTACAATCAACAATTGAGCTATGAGAAGACGGAGAAAAGCCGGTAGTTGCCCTTGCTTTTCTTGCGACAAAAGTCGGTCGTCAGTGTCAATGCGCAGTATTGCCCCTTTCCACGGGATTGTGGGTAATGTGAAGTTGACGGATCAAGGGGCGGTTTGATAAAGTTGAGTTGTCCGCAAGAAATCAGGGGGCGAATGGGACCAGAATTCGGATGTTGGAAGGTAAATAAAATGAACGCAAAACAATGGATTGTTGAATGTAGGGATGTGACCCTGCGTGACCCTGCGAAGCCCGAAGCCGCGCACTCTGGAAACTAGCGCAAGTTTGAACTGGAATTGAGAGATGATACGGAAATTTAGTGGATTGTTGGGTGTGCTAATTATTGGCTGTTTTTGTCACACAGCCAAATACGAGTTGGTAAGGGGATGGCACGATGGAACGAATGATGTCTATGAGGTTGAAGTTGAACACTGGTTCGCGGGTGATGTCAGACCGGGACATCGAGTTCTAATCCCAGATGTACGCTTCGTTGAGAAAAATGAACGGTTCATTTCTGGGAGGGCTTTCTGGCGGTACAGAGATGGTTTCTATTCCGGCACAAATGGCCTTCCAAAGACGAATGAGTTTTGGTTTGTCTTAGACAAATGTAGAGATTTTCCGAAATGCTACGCCTTTACTTCGACAAACTATCATGAGTGGGCAGCATGGTGTGCCTCGAACAACGCGCCAACCAATTTGGTGGATGTTAACCACTACCGCGAAACTGCACCGTTATACAGTGGCGGAGGTCCCCGACTCTAATCCCGAATGGCAAGTCGCAAAGCCAACAGCTTCGGGTCACGTTCCTACAATCAACAATTGTAGTGGCTTCGCAGGGTCACATCCCTACATTCAACATTTGAGCAATGAGTCAATGTCGCCGGGGTCAACGCACCACACTCCACGGGAAGCAACGGGGGCACATCTGATTTTTCGACATTTGGAATGTGAAACTGACGAGGGGAAGCGATGAGATAAAGCCGGATACCTAGACCGGTTGCCATAATTCCTTTCCGATAATGTGCCGTGGGTAGGGCGCGGTGGCTCACCGCGCCGCCGCAGTTTTCTGGGCAATTCTGCGGCGGGCTGGACCAGCCCGCCCGACCATTGCGGAAATGACTTTTGGCAATCGGTCTAGTACTACGAGGTATCGCTCCAAAATTATCGCCGGCGTCAGTTCTCCACTCTTGACGGAATGAATACTGACTGGTAGCGGCCAAGTCGGCAGCTTTTTCGTTGAACCCCTGCCCGACTGCCGGTACAACTCCCGGCATGACTCGTGTCATCCAATTCGGCCTCGGCGCCATCGGCCGCGCCAGCGCCGCCGTCATGTAGGCCACGATGTACGGCTGGGAAATGGTTTGGCCTTTGCCGATGGGCAACGGCCGGTCGCTGTAGGCCAGTGGCCGCCAGCGCGCGGGCACGAACTCGTGGCGCGGCACCTTTTGCATCGCGGCCACGACGGCGCGGTTGGTCACGCCCCGGTCGATGATTTGTTCCTGCACCATGCGCATCCGCAGCTCCCGGTCATCGCCCGTGCACCCGGCCGCGGCCATGATCAGCAACCACAACCGGTTTCTAGGTGCCGTTCCACCCATTGGACGGTTTGCTCCAGCAACGGCGCCGCCATCATCGCGCTGATGTGGCCGTGCCGGGGCCGCCAGAGCACCGGCTGGCCCCACGCCTGCCAGAGTTCCTCCAGTGAATCAATCGGCGCAAACAAATCGTGCTCGGAGGCGATGATCAACACGTTGGCGACCGGCACGCGCGGCCGGTGACTGATCAGGTTCAGCGGTTCGAGCCGCACCGCCCGGCCGCCGAGGCTGCGGCGGAGCGGCGCGCAAAAATCGAGTTCGTGGATGACCCGGTCCATCCGCGCCACCGGGGTCATCAACACTGCGGCGCTGAGACGCGGCTCGTGGCAGGCCAACAGCCCGGCCAGCCAACCGCCGAGCGAGATGCCCCACACGCCGATGCGCCGGCAACCTTGCGCGTTGAGCCACGCGATCAAGGCGCGGGCGTCGGCGAGCGCCTGATGCGCGGCCGAAGCGACGTGCAGGAGGTTGTTGGAGATGAAATTGTTGGGGGCGCCGCGTCCGCGCGGTTTGCGTTGGGAGTGATACGGCAGCTCGAACATCACGGCGTTCAGCCCGGCCGCGTTGAGCCGGCGGGCGAGAAAGGGAAACAAGGTCCGGTAGCCCAGCTCGGCGTTCCAGCCGTGGAGGAGGACGACCGTGGGCCGGGCCGTCCAGTCGCGGCTGACCGGGTAGAACCGGCCGTGGACGGTGTTGTTGCGCGTCCACGGCGAGCGCACGGCGGAAGTGAATTGAAAGTTGCGCCGGTGGGTGAACCGCCAATCGGTCGGCGTGCCGGCAAAGTCGGCGAAGAAACTCGCGTCGTGCAACAGCGCCTCGGCTTCGGCGGCCTGGGCGGCCGGGGCGCGCCGATGCACACTGAGTCCGGCCAGTCGGATCGAAACCCAATCGAGCGGTTGGGTGAGTGTCTTGTGCACGAGGCAATGTAGCCGGTCCGTCGCGGGGCTGCAAAAGCGGCTCGCCAACGCGAGGCCGGTGGGGTATGGTGCGCGGCCAGCGATGGGCACCAGGTACGGATCAGGACCGGGGAAGTTTCCGGATACGCGGCCATTGTACGAGCGCGTTCAGGAATGGTTTTTCCAGTTTGAGGTGGGCGCGGGCGTGCAGTGGTTCCGCTTGGGGCTTTTTGCGTTGCTCGTGGTGGCGGTTGTGGTGATTTACACCGGCGCGCGTTTTTTCGGTCTGCGCGACGCCGAGGCGATGAACCTCGGTCAGTTGGGTCGCAATCTGTGGCAGCGCCACAGCTACGTGACGCAGCACATCCGGCCCGCGGCGCTGGCGCATCTCGCGGCGGTGGGGCGGCCCCCGCTGCGGGCCGACGGGACCCAGCCGGAGTTGTGGACGCCGCCGGTGTACCCGGCCGTGCTGGCGGGGGTGTTCCAACTGGCCCAACCGGATTTTGCGAAGAGCGGCCGGGCGTCGAATGTGGACCGGATCCTGACGGGGGTCGCGTGGGTGTTTTTCCTGGTGGGCCTGCTGTTGACGTATCTGCTGGCGCGTGCGTTGTTTGACCAGCGGGTGGCGGCGTTGAGCGCGTTTTTGTATCTGCTGTGCGACCCGTTGCTGGACGCGGCCCTGGCCGGGCTGCCGCTGCATTTCCTGATGGTGTTGTTCCTGGCGGTGGTGTACGGCGTGTACCAGGCCGAGCAATGGCAGGCCGCCGGCAAAGGCGGGGGATGGGTGACCGGCGCGTTGGCGGTCAGCGCGGTGACGGTGGCTGTGGGGACGTTGACCCGGTATGCGTTCGCGGCGGTGCTGGTGCCGCTGGTCGGGTACGTCAGCGCGGCGTTTCCCAAGAGCCGGTGGCGGGCGGGAATGTGTCTGGCGGTGTTTGTGCTGGCGCTGGCCCCGTGGGGGGCGCGGAACTGGCGGGTGTCGCGGACGTTTTGGGGGCTGGCCACCTACGACCTGTACGAGGAGACCGGTCTCGGCACGCGCCGCGAAATCCGGGCCGGCCAGTTGCAACGGTCGTATCCGCCCCGCGCGGAGGACTTTTGGGCGCGGCGGGTGGTGCGCAAGGCGTTGCTCAATCTGCGGACGATGTATGAACGCGCGTTCAAGGATGTCGGCGCCAACTATCTGATCGCGTTTTTTCTCGCGGGATTGCTGCACCGGTTCCGGCGGGAGGAAATCTCCCGGCTGCGGTGGTTCGTGTTCTGGAGCATGCTGGCGGCGCTCGTGGCGCTCAGCGTGGAAACCTCGACCCGGTGGAACTTTCTCAACGTCTTTCTGCCGGTGGTGATCATCTACGCGGCAGCGTATTTCCTGGTGGCGTTCGAGCGGCTGCAATTGCGGACCCGGCTGTGGCGGTACGGAATCACGGGGTTGTTTGTCGGCTTGAACGCCCTGCCGCTGGCGCTGACGTTGCTGCCTCCGATCCGGACCTTGCCGTATCCGCCGTACGACAGCCGGATTCTGGCCGAAATCCAGCGGATGTTCCGGCCCGACGAAATGCTGGCCAGCGACATTCCGTGGGCCGTGGCGTGGTACGCTGACCGGTCGTGTCTGTGGGTGCCCAACACGCGCGAGGAGTTCATCACGATCAACGACAACGTGCGCCTGGTGGCCGGCGTCTATCTGACGCAGGAAACGTTTCTCGGGCTGAGCGGTCAGCAATTGGCCGCCGACGCGCTGCCGTTTTGGGCGCAGTTGTTCCGCGGCATGCCGGCGGATTTCCCGTTGCCGGTGGTCTACGAAATGGCACCCCAGCAGGCGCAAATCCTGATCAGCAATCGCCGCCGGTAGGCGGTTTGACAGTGGGCCGGCCATCCCGCAATATTGAGCCTCGGACCGATGAACATGCCCGAAACGAGAACCGCGCCGAGCCTCCGCACGCGCTGGCGTGAGGCCGACGCGGAAACAAAACGCCGGTGGGCGTTGGTGCTCGCCACCGCCGGGCTGATCTTCTACGCGTTTTTCATCTACAAGTCGTGCGCGTTTCAAACCGTCCCGGTCTCGCTGTTTGGCTGGTTGTGGATTTTTTGGAGCCGGTCGGCGGAGTACGCCCATGGGTATCTGGTGCCGGCGGTCGCCGTGGGCGTGGCCATCTGGAAGTACCGGACCCGGCTGCGAACCATTCCCCCCCAAACGTCCTACGCCGGGTTGATTATCATCATCGTGGCCATGTTGCTGTTTGCGGCCGGCGTCAAAGGCGCCGTCCCGCGGTTGGTGGCCGCGGCGTTTGTGGTGCTGATGTTCGGGATGGTGTTGTACCTGGGCGGGTGGCCCTGGGCGAAGGAATTGTGGTTTCCGTGCGCCTTTTTGGTGTTCATGATCCCGCTGAACTTTCTCGATCCGTACGTGACTTTTCCGTTGCGGCTGTTCGTGGCGAAATTTGCCACGTTTCTGCTCAATCTCCTGGGGCTGGGCGTGTACCGGCAGGGCACGGGCATCTATTCGCAACTCAACCGGTTCGCGCCGCTGGATGTGGCCGACCCGTGCAGCGGCATCCGGTCGCTGGTGGCGTTGATGGCGCTGACCTCGTTGTACGGCTACGTCACCATGGACCAGACGTGGAAGAAATGGTTGTTGTTCTTGTCGAGCGCGCTGCTGGCGGTCATCGGCAACCTGGCCCGCATCGCCACGGTCGCGCTGGTCGCGCAGGGTTTTGGCGAAGACTGGGCGATGACGATTTACCACGATTACTCCGGCTACATCGTGTTCAGCCTGGCGATACTCTGCATGATCGCGCTCGGCACCGCGCTCAACACCCACTACCGGGAGATCCTCCACCGCTGGGTCCATGAAGAAGTGCCGTTGCCGGCCCCCGCGTCCCGCCGTGAAACCACCGCTCGAAGACACCGCCGCTGACATCCTCGGCAAAGCCCAACGCGGGTTGCGGTTGCCGGGCGAAACCGATCCTGTCCGCCTCGGCCTGAATCCGGTCGCCCTGCGCGCCATCGCCGCCAACCAGTGGTACCCCCGCGATCCCGGCCCGATTCCCGGCCTCGTCTGTTTCCGCACGGCATTCGGAGACATGCTTGTCAACAGCTACGTCGTGTTCGACCCGCAGACCAAGGACGCTGCCGCGTTCGATACCGGCGCGGACTGTTCCGGGATGCTGGCGTTGCCGGTGCGGCTCCGGCACATCTTCCTGACCCACGCCCACGCCGACCACATCGCGGACCTGGCCCGGCTCCAAGCCCGCACCGGCGCGACCGCCTTCAGCAGCAGCCGCGAACCGGTGCCCGACACCCTGCCGTTCCCGGAGGGCCGGGAGTTCCGCATCGGCACCCTGCGCGTCGAGACCCGCCGCACGAGCGGTCATGCCCGCGGCGGCGTCAGTTACGTGGTGACCGGCCTGGCGCGCCGGTTGGTGGTGGTGGGCGACGCGCTGTTTGCCGGTTCGATGGGCGGCGGATTGGTAAACTACGAGGAAGCGTTGCGCACCAACCGGGAGAACATTCTCAGCCTGCCCGACGATACCGTGATCTGCCCCGGTCACGGTCCCTTGACGACCGTTGGCGAAGAGAAGCGCCACAACCCCTTTTTCTGACGGTCCTGATCTTCGCTCGCATCGGCATCCTCAGGCCGGTGATGCTTGTCCGATTCCCGTGGTTTCTCCGGTGCGGAACCTTCGACCCGAGGTTCGTAAGACGTAGCCAGTCGCCCCGAGGCACAGCAGAGCGCCCAGCGTCACCGGCCCACGGGCAAGGATTTGGTTACCGAGACTCCGACCCCAGAGGTCTTTTGCCGTCAGCAAACTGCAAACCGTGACGAGCACCAATGAGACGCCCACCACCAACCCACCCCGGCGGTACAGGAAATGGATCAAGCAAAAGGCCATCGGAATCAATAGCACGGCGAAATGCGCCTTGCTGCTCATGGGTGACAGCAGCACGGTCCCACACACCACCAGTCCGCCCTCCCCGAAACGCCGCAACGCCAACTCACCACCCGCCAAACCGCGGCTCAAGCCCGGCCGGGATGCCACCAGAATCCAGCCCACCACCACGAGCTGCGCCAGCAACGTTATCCCGCGAACTGTTTGGTGGTCCAAGTTGATCAGGCTGACATCTGTTTGAAACTCGTTCTCGGTGACGCGCGTGAACAACCGGTAGATTGTGCCCGATAGACTCTGATTCAACCGATTCCAACGCGCCCACGCGCCCATGCCGTCGGCCGCCGCGCCGACCGACTGGCCGGCCACGAAAGTCTCGTACCACTGCACCACCCGCAGTTTCCCCTCACGCGCCGGCCAGAGCACATCGGTCAACAAAGTGGCCGACACCATCGTCAACACCAGCAAGACACCGGCGACCCACCGGCGTTGCCACAGCAATACCGGCAGAAACAACGCCGGCGTCGCCTTGCACGCCGCCGCCAATCCCGCCCATAACCCGACCAGTGGCTCCCGGCCCCCTTGACAGGAAGCATCCACCGCCAGCACAACCAACAGGAAAACCCACAGATCGTGGCTTTGATTCTCGATGGGGCTAAGCACGTGGGTCAGGGACATCAGCGTCAACCACGTCCAGAATACCCATTGCGGCCACGTTTTTCCGGTCGCCCCCAAAAACGGCCAGACCCGCCGGACAATGACCCACAACCCGACCGCCAGCACCACCGCGTTGGCCAACGCCCAGGTGACGCGATGCCCCGATTCGGGAATCAACAACCACGGCATCATCGGCACCGCAAAAAATGGCGGATAGGTAAAAGGCTTGGGGTCCGCCCGCCGATACAACGTTTCGTGATGCTGGAGATTCGACGCGGCCCGGAGATACACCGGCAATTCACCCGGGCTGCGTTTACTCAACGACACAACCAGCACGACCGCCAGCACGACGAAGGCAAGGATCACCAATGCCTTTCGTGGCAGTGGTTTGATTGCCGGGGCCGTCCCGCTGGCCGACTCCATCTCCGATCGTTCCAAGTTCATCCCCTTTTCGTCTTTGTTTTCGCCCTGCATCTCACGCTGCGAATCGCGGGTCAAGATCCAATCAGACCGCCCCCCCCATCGCTGCCGCCACTGTTACCATGCGCCGGTCCAAATCGTCTTGAAAAGAACGTCACCAATGAAGCCGATGGTGATGTTGCTCGTCTGCGCCGCGTTGACTGCTGCCCGGGCCGTTGCCCGCCCGTCCGTTGAGAATCATATCGGGTGGCTCCCTCATTCGCCCTGAACACCGGTGCAGAGTAGGTGTTGACAAGGGTTGTCTGACCGGCTACAGAGGGCGGCCATGAAACAGCTTCTGGAAGGCAAAGCGGCGGTCGTCACCGGTGGCGGTCGGGGCATCGGCGAGGCCATCGCCCGGAAATTGGCGGGCGAAGGCGCGGCGGTGGCGGTCTGCGATGTGATGTTGGACAACGCCCGGACGGTGGCCGACAGTCTGACGCAAGCCGGGACAAAGGCGGTGGCCTACGCGGTGAACGTCACCGACGCGAAACAGGTGAACGAAGTCTGCCAGAAAATCGTCGCGGACTTCGGCCGGGTGGACATTTTGGTCAATAATGCCGGGATCACCCGCGACAATCTGTTGATGCGGATGAGCGAGGCGGATTGGGATTTGGTGTTGGACGTGAATTTGAAGGGCGCGTTTCTGTTCACGAAGGCGCTCGTGCCGGCGATGATGAAGCAGCGGAGCGGGGCGATTGTGAACATCGCGTCCATCGTCGGCGTGCGCGGCAATGCCGGGCAGGCGAATTACGCGGCGTCGAAGGCCGGGCTGATCGGCTTGACCAAGACGGTGGCCAAGGAGTACGGCAAACGCGGGATTCGGGCCAACGCGGTGGCGCCGGGGTTTATCCAGACGGCGATGACGGACAAGTTGACCGAGGCGCAGAAGCAGATGCAGACGGATTTCATCGGGTTGCAACGGATGGGGCAGCCCGAGGATGTCGCCAACACGGTGTTGTATTTGGCCAGTGATCTGTCCAGTTACGTGACCGGGCAGGTCATCGGCGTGGATGGCGGGTTGATCATCTAAGAAACCTTTGACAAGGAGTGAAGGTTTCGCGTAAACAACGAATCGTTCAAACACGGAGGGCAACATGGCAGAGAAATCCGCAGCAGATCGCGTAAAAGAAATCATCGTGGAACAGTTGGGCGTGAATCCGGATCAGGTGACACCCGAAGCGAAGTTCATCGAGGATTTGGGAGCCGATTCGTTGGACACCGTCGAATTGGTGATGGCGTTCGAAGAGGAATTCGGCGCCGAGATTCCCGACGAGGACGCGGAAAAGCTCCAGACCGTCGGCGATGTGATCAAGTACATCGAGGAACGCTCGGAGAAGTAACACGGTCGGGGCCGCACCATTGCCGGGGCATAAAGTGGACCGAGTCGCGGCACTTTATGCCCCGCCTGTTCCTCCACGACAATCATGAGCGAACGCCGCGTCGTCATCACCGGATTGGGAGTGGTCACCCCGTTGGGGTGCGAGCTCGACACTTTTTGGCAGGCCTTGCTGGCCGGCCAAAGCGGGATCCGGCCGGTCAGCCGGTTCGACACCGAGGGGTTTGACTGCCGGATCGGCGGCGAGGTCAGCGGCTTCACCCCCGACGGATTCATTCCGCCCAAGGACGTTCGGCGGACGGACCGGTTCACGCAATACGCGGTGGTGGCCTCGAAAAAAGCCGTGGCCGATGCCGGTCTCGATTTGGCCAGGGAAGATGTCAACCGAGTCGGCGTGCTGATCGGGTCCGGGATCGGCGGGATGGAGACCATCGAAAACCAAGCCCTGGCCTTGCTGCAAAAAGGCCCCGGCCGGGTTTCGCCCTTCATGATCCCGATGCTCATCGTCAACATGGCCAGCGGCTATGTCTCGATGTTGCTCGGCGCCAAAGGGCCGAACCTGTCCGTCGTTTCCGCCTGCGCGACCGGCACCCACGCCCTCGGCGAAGCCGCGCGCGCCATCGTCCACAACGACGCCGATGTGATGATTGCCGGCGGCACCGAGGCGGCGATCACCCGGATGGGCTTTGCCGGGTTCTGCGCGATGCGCGCCATGAGCACCCGCAACCACGAGCCGCAACGCGCCAGCCGGCCGTTCGACCGGGACCGCGACGGCTTTGTCATGAGCGAGGGGGCGGGGATCTGTGTGTTGGAGTCGCTGGAGCACGCCCGCAAACGGCGCGCCCGGATTTATTGCGAAGTGGCCGGCTACGGCATTACCGGCGACGCATTCCACATGAGCGCCCCGGCGCCCGACGGCGAGGGCGCCGCTCGCGCCATGGCCATGGCCCTGCGGCACGCCCGGTTGAATCCCGAGCAGATTGACTACATCAACGCCCACGGCACCTCCACAACGGTCGGCGACAAATGCGAGACCCTGGCCATCAAGACCGTGTTCGGCGCCCACGCCAGAAAAGTCGCGATCAGTTCCACCAAGTCCATGACCGGCCACCTGCTCGGCGCGGCCGGCGGGGTGGAAACCGCGATTTGCGCGTTGGCCATCCGCGACGGCAAGGTGCCGCCGACGATCAATTACGAAAACCCCGATCCCGAGTGCGACCTGGATTACACACCGAACCAGACCCGGGAGTTGACGATCAACGCCTGCGTCAACAACTCGCTCGGCTTCGGCGGGCACAACGCCACGCTGGTGCTCACCCGCCACGAGAAATAGGACTTGCCAGAGCCGGGCGGCCCTTGTAGATTGCCGCCCCTTGTCAGCCATGAAAGAAAAGATCCATCCCGAATATGCGGCGGCCGTCATTCACTGCGCCTGCGGCGCGGTGTTCAAAACCCGCTCCACCCGCAAAGACATGCGCATCGGCATCTGCTCGAAGTGCCACCCCTTCTTCACCGGCACGCAGAAGTACGTGGACACCGCCGGACGCGTCGAGCGCTTCAAGAAGCGGTACGCCAAAAAAACGGCCACACCAGCAAAGTAGCGGACTTGCCACGCGGGTCCCGGGCTTTCCCGGGACCCGCGTTTTCCTTTTATGGACGTCCAGCCCATCATCGAGAAGTTCCGCCAGCGCATCGGCCAGTTGGAACTGGAAATGACCAACCCGGCCGTCTACGCCGACCAGCGCCGCGCCGGCGAGTTGGCCCGGGAACTCCAACGGCTCCGCGCCACCGTCGCCGACTTTGACCGGCTGACCGCCCTCCAACGCCAGATCGCCGCCACCGAACAACTGGCCGGCGACGCCGAGCTGGGCGAATTGGCGCGGGCGGAGCTGCCGGGCTTGCGGGCCGAGGCCGAGAAACTCACCCGGCAAGTTCAGCGGGGCATCGTCCCGGCCGATCCGAACGATTCCCGCAACACCATCGTCGAAATCCGCGCCGGCACCGGCGGGGAGGAGGCCGCGTTGTTCGCGGCCGACCTCTTCCGCATGTACCACCGGTTTGCCGACGCCCAGGGCTGGAAAATCGAAGTGATGGACGCCAGTCCCAGCGAACGCGGGGGGTTCAAGGAAATCGTGTTTTCCGTTGCCGGTCAGGACGTGTACAAAAAAATGCGCTATGAATCCGGCGTCCACCGCGTCCAGCGGGTCCCGGCCACCGAAGCACAGGGCCGCATCCACACCAGCACCGCCAGCGTCGCCGTGTTGCCGGAAGCCGAGGAGGTGGACGTCCAGATCAAACCGGAAGAACTCGAAATCACCGTCTGCCGCGCGAGCGGTCCGGGCGGCCAGGGCGTCAACACCACCGACAGCGCCGTCCAAATCCTCCACAAACCGACCGGCCTCATCGTCCGGTGCGCCGACGAACGGTCGCAGTTGAAAAACAAAAACAAAGCGATGCGCGTCCTCCGGTCCCGGCTGCTGGCCCAAAAACAGGAAGAAGAGCAGGCCAGGATGTCTGCCGCCCGCAAAGGCCAGATCGGCACCGGTGACCGCAGCGAAAAAATCCGCACCTACAACTTTCCGCAAAACCGCGTTACCGATCACCGGATCAACCTGACGATTCAAAATCTGCCGGCGATTCTGGAAGGCGACCTCGATGAATTGCTCGATGCCCTGATGACCGACGACTATCAGCGGCGCCTGACCGCGGCCGGTTCCCGGTCATAATCGGCGCTTGCGTGGTGCCGCGCGCTTTGATAATGTCCCGCGCCGATGCGGCGGTGCACCCGTAGCTCAATTGGCAGAGCAGCTGACTCTTAATCAGCGGGTTGAAGGTTCAAGTCCTTCCGGGTGTACCAATGCTTTTCGACCCGGCCGCCCCGACTGCGCTCCCCCATCGCTGCGTCACCAGTCGGCCAGCGGAACAATCGGGGCAGTGGTGTTCGTTGTCGCCAACGCAACCACGAGGCGGGTGTCAGTGACACCGGTCAAATGAATGGCCAGCGTGCGGATGCCGGTATTGTCGGCTTGACCGGGCGGGTGCGGCGAGGTCGGCAAGGGTTGCGTGGGCATTTCCGTGAATCGGGCCGCCGCCGGCAACAGGAGCCGGACCGGGAAACTCTTGCCGGCTTGCGTGAGCGTGGCGGTTCGGCCATCGGCGCTGATCGCCATCGCGGCCGGGGTGTGCAGAAACCACCACAACTCCACCGGCTGGTCCGTGCGGATTTCGTCTTGGACGAGCACGTGCCGGCGGTCGAGCAGCGCCAGGCCGCGCCGGACCTGGCCGGGATAGGCCGGGGACAAGTCGGCAATCGCAAACGCCCGGTCGGGCTGCGATTCGAAGCGGGTAATCTTCGCGTGGGCCTTGGGGTCCTGGTCGGGACCGGGGCCGGGGTTGAGGACGAGGGTGTTGTGCCCCTCGGCGCGCAGCCGGTAATACTCCCAGCGTTTGGCACCGAAGAAGCCGGGCAGGTTGTAGTTGTCGCTGCCCAGATCCGCCGCCCAGCGTTGGCCGAGGGCGTCAAGGACGAACGTACCGAGGTCGAGATGACCGTGATTGGCCTTGTTGTCGCCGGCTTTGAAGCCGACGAACACGGCCTGCGGATCGTCCCACGCGCTGCGGAACGTGGCCACCTCGGCGGTGCGGAAGTACCGGTCGAGCGGGAGACCCGCGTCACCCCGGTCGTCGTACCAGAGCAGGTCGAGTGCGTGCGGCTGGGCGTGCCGGCGTTGGACGAACGCACAGGCCGGCAGGTTGAACTTGCGGGCGAACCAGAACTGCTGCGGACTGCGGTTCGGCCCGTAGCCGAGGTTGGGGCGGGTGAGGGTGACCTTGCCGGCGTCGGCGAAGTTGAACGGGATCCCGGTCGGGCCGGTCAAGTAGAGGGGATACAAACCGGTCCGGGCAAAGCCCGGTGCTGCGGACAAGCCGAAGTCGGTGCCCAGCGCGGATTCCAGCGCGGCGAGGAAAGCGACGTTGTAGCGAGTGGCGTAATCCCAGTAGGTCGGGCCTTCGGCCCATGCGCCGTCGGGGGCGAAGCTGGCCATGGCGAGCGGCAACGACTTCACGGCACCGAGCAGGATCTCGTCCGCCAACTCGGGCGCTTCGTCGCCAACGGCCAAGGCCCCCATGCCGATGCCGCCGTTGCAGACTTGGTTCCAATTGTGATGAGCCTTCGTCCACCAACCGTAGCCGGCCTCGCCCCGGTAACAGGCCCGCGCCGGGCGCAGCCCTTTTTCGATGATGGCTTGCCGGAGTGTGGCGCGTTGGGTGGGGGTCCACACATCGTAGAGCCAATCGTAGCCGATGGCGAAGGCGTGGGTCATCTCGGCGGTGTCGAGGAAATGGTTGGGATTCCAATCCTTGAACGCGGCGGCGGCGGCCAGTTCCTGCCACGCCCGGTCGGCGTATTGGCGGTCACCGTCAAGCCGGTAGAGCATCGCCAACGTGTACACCCGGTCCAACACTTGCCGGCTCGTGGCCAGGAGCCGTTTGCCGTCCGGGATTTCGTACCGGGAGGGCGGCGCGGTCAAGACGGAGGCCGCTCGCTTCTGCAACGCCGCCTGCCAGTCCCGGAGTTGCGGGTTGGTGCCGACGCGTTGTTTCAACCGGTCGAAGTCGGCTGCCGTCGCCAGCAGCCGGGGATGACCGGAGTGCAATCGTTGCAGCATTCCGGCCGGGGTGACGTGGGTGGACATCGGCGCTCCTGTGTTGGTGACCAGGACCAGCCCGGTCACGAAAATCCATCGTATCATGACGACCCTGTAAACTAATTGCCTACAATCATTCCCGCCATGGTGGGGGCCTGCCGCTCCCTACCCACGGCACATCTCGGAAAAGAATGATGGCAATCAGTCTACTGGGAACATCCCCCGCGCGCAATCTCTTGGGCTACACGGTGCCGTGTTTGGGCGCAACTTGATACTACCACCCTTCAATCAGTCGTTGTCATTCTTGAGCGGAGCGAAAGCCGGCGTCGCTGTCGGGTGCGGCAAATCTCCGCCTTTCTTCGACAAGACATGACGCAAACGGCCGAGACCCTTCCCCTTCGCGGCGCAGGGCTTCGGCAGGACGCTCCGGGTGACAGGTGGTCGCGTGGTGGCAGTGTCGAGATGCGCCCGCCATGTTTCCCGGCACTCCGTGAACCGCGCCAGTTTCCTTGCCGGCGTCGCCCCGGCCAGTCTTGCATCCGCGCGTTGCCGCGTTATGATAGGTGTCACTGACATCCATCATGCCTCCCCACACCCCCATCCACCGGTTCGGCAAGGATCTGACGACCGGCTCGTACGACTTGATTGTGCTCGATGTGTTGCGCGAAGGCCCGGCCTACGGGTACGAAATCCGTCGCCGGATCTTCACCCAATCGCGGGGGACGATTGCCTGGCAGTCCGGCACGTTGTACCGCGTGCTGGGCGACCTGGAACGCCGGGGATTGGTGCGCAGCGCATGGCAGGGCCGGCGCCACGGCCGGCAGCGGCATTATTACCGGCTGACGTCGGCGGGCCAGCGCGCCTGGCGCGAACAACGCGCTCAATGGGCGCAGTTCAGCCGCGCTGTCAACGCGCTGCTGGGGTTGTGAATTCCGCCAAGACGAAAAGGGCCAGGGATTGCGGGAGCGGCAGGAATTTTGAACCAACGACACCGGATGCCGCGCCGGTGACGCCACCGGCATCGGCCATCGCAACCGGCCGCGTGACCTCCCCCCGGCGATCGCGTCCGGCAATTGGCGGGATAGGTGTCAGTGACATCCATCAGGACTCGCCGCGCTGAACATTCTCCTGTGCGCCTCTGGACACGCCCACCATCCCCCGGCCTGTCACCCGGAGCGTCCTGCCGCAGCCCTGCGCCGTGAAGGGGAAGGGTCTCGGTCGTTTGCGTCAGGTCTTGTCGAAGAAAGGCAGAGATTTGCCGCACCCGACAGCGGCGTCTCGCTTGGCTCGGTTTTCGCTTCGCTCAGAATGACAACGACTGATGGAAGGGTGGTCGTGCCCAGATGTACCCCTTTCTTCTGGCCGGGCAAGGTGTGTTGGAGGAGGCGAGGGTGATGGCAACGTGGCGGCGGCTGTGCTAGGCTCGCGGCGCATGAGTGAGCTGGTCGTCCAGGTCGAACATCTGCGCAAGGAATTCAACGGCACCGTGGCGGTGGAGGACGTGTCGTTCACGGTCCGGCGCGGGGAGATTGTCGGCTTGCTCGGCGCGAACGGGGCCGGCAAGACCACCACTATTCAAGTCTTGCTCGGCCTGACCACGCTGACCCGCGGCACGGTGCGCGTGTTCGGGCAGGACTTCGAGCGGCACCGGGTCGAGATTTTGCAGCGGTGCAATTTTTCATCGGCCTACACGGCGTTGCCGGCGAATCTGAAGGTCTGGGAAAACCTGCTCGTGTTCGCCAAGCTCTATCAAGTCCGCGATCACCGGACCCGGACGGACGAGTTGCTGCGGCTGTTTGAGATCGCGCATCTGCGGAAAAAGATTACCGGGCATCTGTCGTCGGGCGAATCCACACGGGTCAACCTGTGCAAGGCGCTGCTCAACGAGCCGGAGTTGCTGCTGCTCGACGAGCCCACCGCCAGTCTCGACCCGAACATTGCCGACAAGGTGCGGAAGATTCTGCGCCGCATCCAGCGGGAGCGGGGCATCACCATGATTTACACTTCGCACAACATGCGCGATGTCGAAGAGGTGTGCGACCGGGTGTTGTTTCTGCATCAGGGACGCATTATTGCCGAGGGCACGCCGCAGGAAGTGATCGCAAAATTCAACCAGAAATCGCTGGAGGAAGTTTTCATCACGGTGGCGCGCAGCGGCGATTTGTTGGCGACCGAGGAGGCGCGATGAACGGGGCGCGGATTCGGGCACTGGTGTTGCGGTACACGTTCCTGTACACGCGGAGCATTCCGCGGGTGGCGGAATTGTTTTTCTGGCCGATCATGGATTTGTTCGTGTGGGGGTATGTGACGCTCTACCTCCAACGCCTCTACTCCAACCAGCAAACATCGCCTGCCGGCATGGGCGTGATCACCTTTCTGCTCGGTGCGATGATTTTCTGGGACATCCTCTACCGGGCGCAGCAGGGCACGACGCTGGCGTTCCTCGAAGACATCTGGGCGCGCAACCTTCTCAACATCTTCGTCGCGCCGATCCGCATCTCCGAGTTCATCGTCGCCACCTATCTGGTCAGCCTCGTGCGGATCATGATCACCGTCAGCGTGCTGGTGGCGCTGGCGTGGTTCTTGTACTCGTTCAACCTGTTCACGCTCGGGTTCAGTCTGATCCCGCTGTTTGTGAATCTGCTGTTGATGGGCTGGGCGATGGGGATGGTCACGACCGGGCTGATCATGCGCTGGGGGCAGGCGTCGGAGGCGTTGGCGTGGGGCGTGCCGTTTCTGGTGCAACCGTTGGCGGCGGTGTTCTACCCGGTGGATGTGCTGCCGGTTTGGATTCAGCCGGTCGCGTGGGTGATTCCGGCCACGCATGTCTTCGAGGGGATGCGCGCCGTGCTGCGCGGCGACGGGCTGCCGGTCCATCATCTCGTGTGGGCGTTGGCGTTGAACGCGATCTATCTGGTTGCCGCTGCGTGGTACTTGCGGTTCATGTACCAGAGCGCCCGCGAGAAAGGCCTCCTCGCCAAACTCGGCACGCAGTGATTCCTACGCCCGCGTCCAATTCCACCGGCCACAGTGCGGACAACGATCGAGCCGGTGGGTCACACAATTCAACGACCACCACGGCCGCGGGTATTCCCGGCCACAACCCCGGCAACGCGCCGTGCCGAGCAGCGCCTGCAGCCAGCCTTTTCCGTACGCGTAGTACGCCAGCAGCCCGAACATCGCCGCGAAAAACGCGATCAGCCACAACCCCAGCAGGACCTGCCAGACCGGCTCGCCCCACTTCCCGAAGTCCCGGCTGGCCAGATAAATCGGGAAGTTCCCGGCCCCGTGCAGTCCCATCGCGGCCCACACGCCGCGCCCCGGCGCGCGCCACAGCCGGAGGCCGCGCAACGCGGTGGCCGTGAACGCCCCGTGGCAGATGCAGACCATGAACCGTTCCCCCAGGTAGCCGCCGAACATGTACCACGGCAGCCCGGCCACCGCCGGGTTGTTCGCCACCCGGCCGGCCACCATCCACATCTCCCCGACGCCGAACCCCAACCCGAGCGCCACGCCCGCCCGCGTCAGGTTGCCGGGGGTGAGGCGTTGCCGGAACGACAGCAGCACCAGCGGCCAGAGCTTCGCCAATTCCTCCGTGACCGGCGCGTACAAGACCCGCGCGAACCGGTAGGCTTCCGAGCCGGCGCCCAACCCGTCGCGTACCCACGCATCCAGCGGTTGCCGGACGCCGTAGAACGCCAGTCCGCACATCGGCAGTTGCGCCAGCACCGCGAACAGGAGCCACGTTCGCTCCTCCCGTGGCGCTGTTTTCCACAACCACCCGCCGATCACGCTCAGCGCGAGGAGGGACGTGAGCAGGGCGGCAATCCAGATGCCGGGCATGAAGTTTATCGTTCCACGTAGCGTTGGGCGATGGGCACCCGGCGGCCGATGCCGAAGGCCTTCGTCGTCACGCGGAGACAGGGCGGGGCTTGTTTGCGTTTGTATTCGTTGAGATCAATCCTGCGGACGATGTCGCGGACGAGTTTCTCGTCGTAGCCGGTCTCGGCGACAATCTCGGCGGTGGACTTGGATTCTTCGATGTAGCGTTTGAGAATGGCGTCGAGCACATCGTAGGGCGGCAAGGTGTCCTGGTCGGTCTGGTTTGGGCGGAGTTCGGCGGACGGGGCCTTCGTGATCGAGGCCACCGGAATAATTTCCCGGTCGCGGTTGATGTACCGGGCCAGCTCATAGACCATCGTCTTTGGCACGTCGGCGATGACGGCCAGCCCGCCGGCCATGTCGCCGTAGAGCGTGCAGTAGCCGACCGCCATTTCGCTCTTGTTGCCGGTGGTCAGCAGCAGGTGGCCGAACTTGTTGGAGAGCGCCATCAAGATGGTGCCGCGGACGCGGGCCTGGAGGTTTTCCTCGGTCGTGTCTGCGGGGCGACCGGCAAAGAGGGGGCGCAAGGTTGCCTTCAATTGTTCGTAGGCCGGTTGGATCGAGATGACCTCGTACCGAATACCGAGGTTCTGCGCCAGTTGCCGGGCGTCGGCGAGGCTGCCGGGGGAGGAAAACTCCGAGGGCAACGAGACGCCGAGGACGTTGGCGCGGCCAAACGCCTCGACGGCGAGGCAGGCGGTCACGGCGGAGTCAATCCCCCCGGACAAACCGAGCACGGCGGACTGGAATCCGCATTTGGTGGCGTAGTCGTGGAGGCCGAGCACGAGCGCGTCGTGCAGCGCGGCGACGGGCGGAATGGGCGGGCGGGCGGGCTGGAGTGTTGGGGCGTCGAGGTCCACGAGGACGAGGTCTTCCTGGAACGCTTTGCCCTGGGCCAGCAGGTTGCCGTCGGCGTCGAACACCATGCTGCGGCCGTCGAAGATGAGTTCGTCGTTGCCGCCCACCAGATTGCAGTAGGCCAGCGGCACCCGGTAGTGGCGGGCGACGCCGCGGAGCAGTTCGTGGCGCAACCGGCCTTTGCCGACGTGGTACGGCGAGGCGGAGAGATTGACGAGGAGTTTGAGGCTGGCGTGGGCGAAATCCTTGAGCGGGTCGTGCGGATAGCGGATGGGGGCGAATTGCTCGATGTTCCAGATGTCCTCGCAAATTGTGATGCCGAGGCGGCGGCCCGCGAACACGAGCGGTTCGTTGTAGGTGGCCGGCTGGAAATAGCGGTCTTCGTCGAAGACGTCGTAGGTTGGCAACAGGCTCTTGAAGCGTTTGGCGGCGATCTGGCCCCGGTGGAGCAAGGCGGCGGCGTTGTGGTACGGTTTGCCGAACACGTCGGGATTGCGCTCCACGTAGCCGACAATCAACCCGGTCGCGCCGATGGCCGGCACGAGTTCATCGAGGGCGCGGAGGTTGTCGTCCACAAACCGGCGTTTGGCGAGCAGGTCCCGCGGCGGGTAGCCGGTGAGGACGAGTTCGGAGGTCAGGACCAGGTCGGCGCCGGCGGCCGCGGCGCGCCGGTAGGCGTCGCGGACTTTGGCGGTGTTGCCGTGAATGTCGCCGATGATGGTGTTGAGTTGAGCGAGCGCGAGCTTCATGGCGCGACTCTATGCAGCGGCCCGCGGCCCGGCAATCCGAAAAATCCAGTCCGGTTGCGTTTCCCCGGCGTTCGACTATGGTAGGACAGAATGCCGAAGGCAATGGATCAGCACGTGCAGGAAACATTCCTGTATCTGAGCCAGGCGAGCCAGAACACGTGGACCCCCAACACGGATGTGTACGAGACTCCCGATGTGTTGGTGGTGAAGATGGAACTGGCGGGCGTCGAGGAGAACGACGTGACGGTCACAGTGGAGGGCCGGCTGTTGGTGGTGCGGGGTGTCCGCCATGATCCCTGTCGCCAAAAACGCTGCTCGTTTCAGCAGGTGGAGATTGATTACGGGCCGTTCGAGCGGCGCGTGTTGCTGGCGCGTCCTGTTGCTGGCGACCGGATCGAGGTCCGGCTCAGCCACGGGCTGTTGACGGTCCAGTTGCCCAAAGCAAGCTGACCGGTGCCGTTCCGCAAGCGGATTGACAACCTCCCGCCGCCTCGGTAAGGATGCCGCCGACGGCACGGAACCATGAGCGATACCCCGCAAGATGTAAAGCGTCCCGGTGGCGACGAGCCTGCCGCCCACGGGGTGGCCGAGATTCCGCCCCTGCTGCCGCTGTTGCCGTTGAGCGACGTGGTGGTGTTCCCGCACATGGTGGCCCCGCTGTTGGTCACCAGCAAACAATCCATCCAGTTGATTGACGAGGTGGTGGCCGGCAACCGGCTGCTCGGCGTCACGCTCCAGAAAGACCCCGAACTCGAGCATCCCACGGCGAAGGATCTGTACCCGTTCGGCTGCGTGGCCCGGGTGGTGCGGATGTTGAAGTTCCCGGATGAAAGCGTCCGCGTCCTGATTCAGGGCATCAAACGGATGGGCATCCGCAGCGTGGAAACGGAGACGCCGTACCTCGTCGCGCACGTCGAGCCGCTCGCCGACAAAATCGAGCCGAGCCTGACGTTGTCCGCGTTGACCCGCAGCGCGGCGAACCAGTTTCAGGAAATCATCCGCCTCTCGCCGTCGCTGCCGGATGAGCTGAAAGTCGCCGTGCTGAACATCGAGGAGCCGGGCCGGCTGGCCGACCTCATTGCCGCCAACCTCAACCTGACCCTGCCGGAAAAACAACAGTTGCTCGAAACCGTCAGCGTCAAGGAACGGCTCAGCCTGCTGGTCACGCAGTTGAACCGGGAACTGGAAGTGCTCCACCTCGGCAGCGAGATTCAGGACAAGGTCAGCACCGCGCTCAGCAAGAGCCAGCGCGAATACTTCCTCCGCGAACAACTCAAACAGATTCAGAAAGAACTCGGCGAACCCGCGGAAGGCGGCGGCGAGATCAAGGAACTCCGGGAGAAGATTGACCAGGCGCGGATGCCCCTCGAAGCCAAACGCATGGCGTTGAAAGAGCTCGACCGGTTGGCCGCGATCCCCTCGGTCTCGGCCGAGTACACCGTCGTCCGCACCTACCTCGATTGGCTCACCGGCGTCCCGTGGTCCGTCCACACCGACGACAAACTCGACATCGCCCGCGCCAAAAAGATTCTCGACCACGACCACTACGACCTCGACCACGTCAAGAAGCGGATCCTCGAATACCTGAGCGTCCTCAAACTCAAGAGCAACGGCACCGGCAGCGTCGGCAAAGGCCCGATCCTCTGTTTCGTCGGCCCGCCCGGCGTCGGCAAGACCTCGCTCGGCCGGAGCATCGCCCGGGCGCTCGGCCGGAAGTTCCACCACATCTCGCTCGGCGGCGTCCGCGACGAGGCGGAAATCCGCGGCCACCGGCGCACCTACATCGGCGCGTTGCCGGGCCGCATCATCCAGGGGCTGCGCCGGGTGGAATCGAACAACCCGGTGTTCATGCTCGACGAGATTGACAAGGTTGGCGCTGATTTCCGGGGCGACCCGAGTTCGGCGTTGCTCGAAGTGCTCGACCCGCAACAGAACCACGCGTTTTCCGATCATTATCTGGAGGTGCCGTTCGATCTTTCGCGGGTGATGTTCATCACCACCGCCAACCTGCTCGAACCGATCCCGCCGGCGTTGCGCGACCGGATGGAAGTCATCCACCTGCCGGGGTACACCGAGCAGGACAAACTGCACATCGCCACGAACTATCTCGTGCCGCGCCAACTCGCGGAACACGGTTTGAAACCCGGCCAGCTCCGCGTGACTGCGGACGCGTTGACCGTGGTCATTCGCCAGTACACCCGCGAGGCCGGCGTGCGCGACCTCGAACGCCACATTGCCGCCCTCTGCCGGCGCACCGCCCGGCGCATCGTCGAGCGCCACGCCACCCGCGTCACCGTCACCGCCAAAAACTTGAAGACGTTCCTCGGCGCGCCGGAATTCTTTCACGACATGGCGGAACGCGTCACCGAGCCGGGCGTGGCCATTGGGCTGGCGTGGACGGCGACCGGCGGTGACATCCTGTTTGTCGAGGCCACCCAGATGCCCGGCAAGGGCAACCTGCTCCTGACCGGCTCGCTCGGCGACGTGATGCGGGAAAGCGCGCAAGCCGCCCTGAGTTACGTCCGCGCCCACGCCGAACAGCTCGGCCTCCTGCCGCGGACCTTTGCGCAGTCGGACATTCACATCCACGTGCCGGCGGGCGCGATTCCGAAAGACGGACCGTCGGCGGGCTTGACGCTGGCGGTGGCGTTGGCGTCGTTGTTGACCCACCGGCCCGTGAAATCCGGTGTGGCGATGACCGGCGAGATCACGCTGCGCGGCAAAATCCTGCCGGTCGGCGGCATCAAAGAGAAGATCCTCGCCGCCGCCCGGTCGGGCGCGACGACGATTATCCTGCCCGAGCAGAACCGGAAAGATTTGGCTGACGTGCCGGCCGACATCCGCCGCAAACTCAAGTTCCGCACCGTCCAGACCATCGGCGACGCGCTGCGGATTGCGCTGTGAACGACTTGCTCGACACGATTGCGTTGCACTTCCCAGCGGAATGGGTCGCGGCGGCGTTGACGTTGAATCTGATCTGCATCTGGGTGGTGATCGGGTTGTTCATGTACCTGAACCGGTACACGCGGAAGGAGCGGTTCGGATTCTGGACGGCGTCGTGGATGTTCTACTCGGTCTATCTGGCGGCCACGCTCAGTCTGCAGGAATCCCCGGCCACGCCGTGGCTGTTGATGAGCCAACGCGCCGCCATCGGCGTCAGCGCGCTGCTGATGTTCTGGGGCAGCCTCCAACTCACCCATCCCCCGCGCCACCCCCGCGAACTGGTGGGCGGCGTCGTGTTCATTCTGCTCTGGAGCGCCGTCGCGGCGTACCGGGTGGGCCAAAGCCTGTGGGTGGCGTTACCGGTGTTTGCGCTGTTGGCCGCCGCCAGCATCTACACCGGCGCGCTGTTTCTTGGCCGGCGGTCCGCGTACCGGGCCACGTTCCTGCTGGGCGCCGGCTTTACCTTCTGGGGCGCGCACCTGCTGGTGCTGCCGTTTCTTGGACCGACCGCTCCGCTGTTGACGGCGGCGCATCTGGCGTCGGCGGCGCTCACGTTATTCATCGCGGTGGGCATGCTGGTCGCCCAGGAACAACTCGTCTCCGAAGAAGATTACCGGGCGCTGTTCCAATCCGCCACCGACGCCCTGCTGCTCGTGGATTGCGCCAGCCTGACCGTGCTCGAAGCCAATCGCGCCGCCGAACAGATCGCCCACGGCGAATTGTCGGGCCGGCCGCTGGCGGAGGTGTTCCCCGATCTCCGGGAACGGATGCGAGACCATTGGGACGCCGCCCGCGTGGCCGAGGAAATCAACCGCGTGGGCGAGTGGTCCTGGCAAGCGCGGGTGCCGTGCGCCGTCAGCGCCCACCTCGTGCGTTGTCCCCGGGGCGAGGTGCTGCAAATCGCCGCCCGCGACCTCAGCCACCAACAGCGTGTCGCCGCCGAGTTGCTCGTCAAACACGCCGCGCTCGAAGCGGCCGAGAACTGCATCCTCCTCAGCGACCGCGAGGGCCGGATTCTCTGGGTCAACCCGGCCTTTACCGCGATGACCGGCTACACGCTCCAGGAAGCCCTCGGCGAGAAGGCGTGGTTTCTCAAAGACGACAACCGCAATCCTGCGTTGCACCGGGAACTGATGCGCGTCCTTCACGGCGACCAACCGTGGCGCGGCGAAGTGACCAACCGCCGCAAAGACGGCACCGTGTACCGGGAACGGATGACCATCACCCCCGTCCGCGACCGCCGCGGCGTCCTCACCAACTTCGTCACCATCAAAGAGGACCTGACCGCCCGGGTCACGGGTTCTGCAACCACGCCCGCGCCCTGAAGAACCGTGCGCTCCCGGCTGGCGCGTTGGTGTAGGCCACCGTCTGGCCGGTCCCGAGTAAATCCTCGTAGCCGGGGACGGCCCCCCAGCCACCGGGCAGGTTCGTCGTGGAGTCCAGCGCGAAATGCCGGTCGCAGCCCAACAGGTACTGCTGCGCCGCCGGGCGCGCCAGGAACGACACCACGGCCTGCCCGTTCACGGTCCCGATGTTCAACACGAACCGGTCGGTCGCGTTCGTCGGGTCGGTGCCGGCGGTGAACTCCGCGAGGTTCGACGCCCCGTCACCGTCGGCGTCGTTCGTGGCGTTGCCGCCGGCCAGTCCGCCCAGGTAATCCACCTCCCATTGGTCGGCGAGGCCGTTGGCGTCGGCGTCGGCAAACAGGACGTTGAACACGCCGCTCGTGACCGCGAGGCCGTCGAGCGACGCCACCAGCGTGTAGCCGGCGCCCATCTGATCAATGCGGAGATCGGCGAAGGTCGCCACGCCGTTGGTGGCCGGGACGGTGAGGGTGCCGGACAGCGCGCCGCCGGCCGGGTTGGCGCCGAGGCTGACGGTGACGGCGGCGTTGGTGGCGATGACGTTGTTCTTGAGGTCGCGGATGGCCACTTGAAACGCCGGCGTGATGGCCGCCCCGGCGTGCGGGGCAACCGGTTGGGTCTGGACTGTGAGCCGGGCTGGGCGCGGCGGTTTGGTGAGCGTCAACGTGTCGAGCACCGCGCCGGTCTCCGTGTACACCGTCATGGTCAGGCTGGTGTACGTCACGTCGGCGACGGCGTAGTTGTAGTTGCTGGCCGCCGCGATCAGCGCCGCCGGCCACGGGGGCGCGGGCACGCTTTTCAGTTCCGCCCCGGCCGAGCCGATGATCATGTAGTGGACGCCGTTGGTGCGGATGTGCTCGAAGAAATGGGTGTGGCCGGAGAGCATCACGTCCACGCCGGTCTTTTCGAAACAATTCGTGGCGAGGTTTTTGATGTTGGCGCTCGGGGTGTGGTTGCCGCCGAACACGTAGGCCGGTTCGTGGCAGGTGACGATTTTCCAGACGTTGCTGTTGCGGGCGAGGTCATTGGTGGCAAACGCGTACTGGGCCGTGCCGGGCGCGTATCCCGCCCCGCCGGTGCCGGTCAGGTAATAGTTCAGCACCAACACGTGCAGGTCGCCAACATCGAAGGAGTAGTAGGCCTGCTCCCCGGAAGCCGACGGCGGCGCTTCGGTGAACGCCTTGGTGTTTTGGCCCCATGTCTCGTGGTTGCCGACGGTGTTGAAGAACGGCACCGTGCGGATCAGCGCCAGTTCGTTGGGGCGGAAAAACTCGTTGGTAAAAGCGCTGTACAACCCCTGCCCGGTCGTGTCGCACAGGTCGCCGCCGTAGAGCGACAGCAGCGGCGCCGCGCTGGTGATCCGGGCGGAGACCTGGTCGTGGATCGTCAGGCCCGGCGCCCGGCAATCGGCCATCCAGGCGAACCGGAAATCCGTGCCCGGCCCGACCAACGTGCGGAAGGTCGCGTCCGGCGTGGTCGTGTTGTCGGCCACGAGCCGGTAATGGTACAGCGTGTCCGGCGCCAGGCCGGTCAGCTTGATCCGATGCACATACGTCCCGGCGGTGGTGACCAGGGTCGTGCTCGTTTGGGCCGAGTTGCCGTAACCGCTGGTCAACCCGTACTCCACGGTCACGAGCCCATCCGCGTCGCATTCGGCCATCACGCAGATGCCGGTGGTGGTTGCCGCCTGCAAATACGGCCCGCGAATCAGATTGACCGGCGGCGGCGTGTCCGACCCGATCAGGCCGAGGGCGAAGCTGATGTCCGAACTCGTCGTGCTGGTCTGGTGAATCTCCGCGGCGAGCACATTCGTGCCGGCCACGAGCAGCGCCGGCGGGAGGTTGGCGGTGAACCACGTCGTGCCATCGTCGCCGGCCAGCGAGGCGGTCGTGTTGTAAGCGATGGTCGTCGTGGGGAAGGTGTTCGTGATCACGCCGACGCCGTTGAGGTAGGCCACGATCCCATCATCGCGCTTGTAGCGGCAGCGCAGACTGATGAACTGCGCCGGATTCGTCACCACGAAGGAATGCCGGAAATACGTGGTGATGTAGTTGCCCGACGTGCAGGTGGGGAAACTGGTGCCGCAGTTGACCACGGTCGCCTCATCACCGTCGCCGTAGCCCAACTCCGCCTGTCCCGCCGCCCAGCCGGTATCGTTGAAGTTCGTGCCGCGCCAGGCGCTGCCCTGGTCGGTGCCGTTATCAAGGTATTTCCAGACCGCGTTGGTGGGCACGAGCACTGTGTCCGCAGCCCATGCCGACAGGCTGAAGACCGCCGCGGGAAGCAAGTAACAAAGTCGCATATGTCCGGCGGCACCATGACAGAACCCCCGCCGCGATTCAACCGGCCCGGCGGCGTTCGACCACCAACTGTTCCTGCCGGAGTTTGACGATGGAATCGGCGGGGCAGACGCCGCGCCAGAGGACGTTCGGATAGAGAACCGCCCGCCGGCCAATGATGCTGCCGGGATTGAGCACGCAGTTGCACCCAATATCCGCCTCGTCGCCGACAATCGCGCCAAACTTCCGCAACCCGGTATCAATGTCGCCGACTTTGACAGTGCCGGTCGTGGATTTGAGATTGGAGATGATGACGCCCGCGCCGAGATGCGCCTTGTGGCCGAGGATGGAGTCGCCGACATAACTGAAGTGCGGCACCTGACAGCCGTTGAACAGCACCGCGTTCTTGAATTCGCACGCGTTGCCGAGCACGCAGCCGTCGCCGACAATCACGTTCTCCCGGAGATACGCCCCGGCCCGGATTTCACAATTCGACCCGATAATCGCCGGGCCTTTGATGACCGCCCCGTGCTCAATGACGGTGCCCTTCCCAATCTGCACGTCCCGGCCGATGTACGGGGTGCCGACAACCGTGCCGGCATTGCCGGGTTTGAGACTGGCTTGGACGAACGCGCCGATGCGTCGGAGCGCATTCCACACCGGTTCGCCGTCGAACAACTTCGGACACGCGCACTGCGTCAGATCAAGAAGTTCGTCCGCCCGAAACATGCCGGCATCTTAGCGGTCACACTTGCCCGCCGCAAGCCTGACGGTTATCCTTGCCCGCATGAACGAGTATCCGCCCCTGATGCTGGCCGGTTTCCTCGCACTGGCGGTGCCGGCGGTTGCCGCGCCGACACGCGTGCTGTTCATCGGCAACAGTTACACCGGCGTCAACGATCTCCCGCAGATTTTCCGAGACATCGTCGCCAGCACGGGCGCGCCAGCCCCCGAAGTCAGGGCCACGACGCCCGGCGGCAAGCTGCTGGAGCAGCACTTGCGCGAACCGGCGGCGTTGAAGTTGATGGATGAAGGCAACTGGGATGTCGTCGTGCTGCAAGGGCAAAGCCAGGAATCCGCCCTCGCGGAGCAGTCCGAGAAAGTGCGCGACCGATTCCTGCGCGGCGCGGCCGGCCTCTACGACCGGATCAAATCCAGGAGTCCAACAGCCAAAGTTGTCCTCTACGAGACCTGGGCGCGGCATGCGGATTATTGGCAAGACCCGAAAGCCAACCGCAACGTTGGCAACGACCCCGGCGAAATGCAGGCCCGCATCCGCAAATGGTACCGGACCGCCGCCGCTCAACGACCGGACTTCGTCATCGCCCCCGTCGGCGACGCCTGGGAGTTGAATTACCGGAGTCCGAACGCCCTCCGGCTGCACGTCAACGATCACTCGCACCCGGCATTTCAAGGGTCGTATTTGGCCGGTTTAGTCATCTACGCCACGATTTACCATCCCACCGCCCTTGCCATTTCTTACCGGGGCAATCTCACCTCGGCGGAGGCCGGCCGCCTCCAAGAGATCGCCGCGCTTACCGGTTCAGCAAAGACTCCTTGAGCTTGGCCGGGGTGAAATCCGCGGCGGGAATGTCGAGCCCACGGTCGGCGCGCGAGCCTTGCAGAACCGTCTGTCGCGAGGCATCCGCCGGTTCGACAATCAGTTGCGCGGCACTCCACGTGCCGTCTTCCTGCTGCAACAGCCGGTCGGCCCGAAACCGTTTCACGAGATGACCGGCTTGATCGAATTTCTCCAGCCGCAACGGCAACGCAATGTCGGGCGCGATCCAGACCTTGATGGCCGAGTAAGCCGCATTCGTCGGCGGCCGGGTTTCGATGATCTGGCAAAGGTGGCCGGCCACTTTTTCTTCGCCGACAATCTTCGGTGCCGGCCAGTGCCAGAATTCTTCCGCCACGTCTTCGATGGTCAGATCGGAGCCGAACAACTTCTGGCTCATCACCACCGGCGTCACCTTGTCCGGTGGCTCAAACAGAAAGCCGGTGACCTTGTGGTCGGCGGATTTCTCGATGACCACCGCCCGGCCCGCGGTGGCGGCCGGCCAGAGCACTTGGTAGAGCGTCTTCGTGCCCGTGTCGTCGCGCCGGCCTTTGATGAGCAGTTGTTGCACGTCACCGTCCACCGTGGACTGGCCGCACACCAACCGGGCGCGGATGCGGAAGCCGGTGGTCTGGCGGGCTTCGAGAACTTTGGCAATGAGTTGCTCGGCGCTTGATTCAGCACCGGCCAACGCAGCGGCCAATACGATGATGCTGGCCAGGTTCATTCGTAGCGCAACGCCTCGCTCGGATGCAGCCGCGACCCGCGATACGCCGGGTACAATCCGCCGAGCATGCCCAGTCCGAGCGCGATCAGCAGCGCCAGCCCGAACAGCGCCAGATTCATTTCGCTTTCGATCTTGCCGCGCATCAAGGGCGTCCATTGCATCACCTTGACGGCCGCAACCCCCAGCCCAATGCCGGCCACCCCGCCCCCCAGACTCAACACCATGGATTCGTACAGAATCAGCCGGACAATCCGGCTCCGGCGCCAGCCGATGGCCAGCAGGATGCCGATTTCGTGGATGCGCTCGAACACGCTCATCAACACCGTGTTCATCACGCCGACGGCGCCGACCACCAACGCGATGATCGAGGTTGCCCAACTCATCGCTTTGGCGACTTGGATGCCGGTATTGTGCTGGGCGACTTCGCCGCCGGTAAAAGCGTTGTAGCCGGGATAGCGCGCCTTGATCGTTCGCCGCAACTCCTCGACCTGCCCGGCCGTCGTGCCGGGGGCGAGTTTGATGTTGAGGAAATTGACCTTGCCGGGCTGTTCCATCACGCGTTGCAACTGCGGCAACGCCATCACCACCGCCCCGTTCTCCACCAACGCCGCGCTGTCGAACACCCCGCAGACGGTAAAATCCTCTGTCTCAATGCGCACCCGGTCGCCGACGGATTTCTTCAACATCTCCGCCGCCACGGTGCCGATGACGACGGCCTTTTCGGTGTCGTTGCTGGGCCACCGGCCGCGGACCAACCGGAGATGTTCCCAGAGAAACCCATCCAAGTCCCACCCGAACACCAGCATCGTCGGCGCGTCCTCGATGCTGGCGAGGTCGCTCAACAATCCGCTGACCTGTTGCACCCCCGGCAAGCGGCGCACTTCCTCCTTCAACGATTCCGCAAACGGCGCCGGCAGCGGACTGCGGCTGGTGATTTTGGTCACGATGATGTCGGTACCGCGCGCGCTGTAGGTGCGTTCCCAACTCTTCTGAAACCCCCACGCGATGCTGGCCAGCGCCACCACGGCACCGATGCCAATGGCGATGCCGGCCATCGTCAGCAGGCTCCGCGTCCGCCGCCGCAACAGGTTTTTCAAGACGACGGTGAAGAAACTCATGCCGCCGTGTCCTCCGCGATGCGCCCATCCAGCATCCGCAACGTCCGGTGGGCGATACCGGCCACGTGCGGGTCGTGAGTGACGACAATCAACGTCATGCCGCGTTCCCGGTAAATCTGTCGGAGCAATTCCATGATGCGCCCGGCGCTGACGCTGTCGAGATTGCCGGTCGGCTCGTCGGCGAGCAGCAACTGCGGTTCGTTGGCCAGACTCCGGGCGATGGCCACTCGTTGTCGTTCGCCGCCGGAAAGTTTGGGCGGGAGATGATCCAGCCGGTTGCCCAACCCGACCGCCCGGAGCAGGTCGGCGGCGCGTTGCCGGCGTTCGGCGACCGGCCACGGCATCTCCAACATCGGCACCTGCACGTTTTCCAGCGCCGTCAGCGTCGGCAACAAATGAAACGATTGAAAGATGAACCCGATCATCCGCGCCCGGAATCGCGCGAGGTCGCCCAGTTGCCGGACGGATTGGCCACGAAAGAGAATGTCGCCGGCGGTGGGTTCATCGAGTGCGCCAATCAGTTGCAGGAGGGTGGATTTGCCGCTGCCGCTTGGACCGACGATGGCGACAGCTTCGCCTTGCCGGATCTGAAAGTTGACGCCCCGGAGCGCCTGAATCCGTCCCTCGTCAAACGACCGGTGCAGGTCGCGCACCTCGAGCAGCGGGTTAGGCGGGGGTGCCGGCATAGGCGTATCCGAAATGACGGCGGAGGAACTCTTCCGTGATCCGGTTGAACTCGCGCGGGCACTCGATGGTCGGGGCATGGCCGCAGTGCTCGATGAACCGGAGTTCGGCGTGCGGAATCTGCTGTTTGAACTCGTGGGCAATCACCGGCGGGGTGATCTTGTCGTTACTGCCCCAGACCAACAATACCGGGCAATGAATCTGGTGGAGAATGTCGCGGAGGTTTTCGTGTTTGGCGGACTTGGCAAGGCGGATCATTTTCATCGCCTGCCGGAGATCACTGAGCGTCTCGTGGACCTCGTTGACCAACGTTTCGGTGACGTGCATTTCATCGAAAAACACTTCGCGGATCTTCTCGTGCACCCATTCCTTCGTCGGCCGGCGCGGCACTTTGCGTTCCTGAGTTTTCTCGAACAACCCCGAACTACCGGCCAGCACCAGCGCCGCGATCCGGTCGGGTTGACGCAACGCCACCGACAAGCCGATATGCCCGCCCAGCGAGTTGCCGACCAGCACTGCCCGGTCCACGCCCTGTTCCGTCAGCACGCGTTCGACATGTTGCACGAGCGAATGGACCCCGACCTCGCTGTACGGCAGACTCAACACCGGCAGTTCAGGGATAATCACCCGCCAATGCGTCCGCAGATGTTCGGCGCAAAGCCGCCAATCGTCGGCCCCCCCGAACATCCCGTGCAATAACAAGATTGCCGGCTGCGTCGCCTGCACCATGCCGCCATGCTAACCGGCGCGCGCGGTTGGCTCAAGAAGCTTCTGCAGTTCCGCGGGGTGATGAACCGGCAACTGACAGGCGCCGCGCACGCAGACTTGCGCGGTGGATTCCGCACCGGACCGGAACCGCACCGTCACGGTCGGCAGAAATTGTCGCCGCAGCACCGGTAGGAAACGCTCCGGCGGTCCCGTCAACGTGACCTGTTGCGGGTTGCCCAGCAACCAGTCGAGCGCGCACAACATCTGCGGCACGGCGTGCGGCGCGCGCGTCAGGAGTGCGGCGGCCGCTGCCAACGTCCGCCGCGCCGCCTCCCGGTAATCCAGCCGGTCGGTCAACTCCGCCAACCGCAACAGCAACAGCGCGGCCACCGAGTTGCCGCTCGGCTCCGCGCCGTCGTACTCCTCTTTCGGGCGGACGAGGACACTCGCGTCCGCGCCGGTGGTCATGAAGAAGCCACCGGCGGGGTCGGCGAAGGTTTTCAGCATTACGTCGGCCAGTTCCGCCGCTTTCGTCAGCCAGCGCGGGTTGAAGTCCGTCTCGTACAAGTCCACCAGCCCGGTGGCGAGACAGGCGTAGTCGTCGAGCACCGCCGGGGCGTTGCCGGACCGGACGATGTTGCCGAATCGGCCGGCGGCGGTCTGCGCGGCGCGGAGATACCGGGGTTCGTCGAGCGCCTGCGCCGCCCGTGCCAGCGCGGAAATCATCAGGCCGTTCCACGCGGTGATGATCTTTTCGTCGCGGTGGGGCCGGATCCGTTTCGCCCGCGCCGCCAGCAACGCGGCGCGTTCGTCCGGGAAGCCGGTGCCGTGGAGGATGTTCAGGCCGTGTTCCCAGTTGCCGGCGGCAGACACGCCGTAGGCCCGGCAAAAGGCGTCCGCCCGGTCGCCGAGCACGGCCTCAATTTCGGCCCGGGTCCAGACGTAGAACTTGCCCTCGACACCTTCGCTGTCGGCGTCCTCGGCGGAGTAGAACCCACCGTCGGGGCCGGTCAGGTTCCGCAACACGTAGTCGCAGGTGCGCCGCGCAATGTCGGCAAAGAACTCGTCACCGGTAATCTGATAGGCCTCGACGTAGCTGACGACGAGTTGGGCCTGGTCGTAGAGCATTTTCTCGAAATGCGGCACGAGCCAGCGGTCGTCCACGCTGTAGCGGTGGAACCCGCCGCCGAGCTGATCGAACAGCCCGCCTGCGGCCATCCGGCGCAGTGTCAGCAACGCCATGTCGCGGGCGGCGGTGTTGCCGGTCCGCGCGCAATACCGGAACAGAAAGTTCAGCACGACCGGCCGGGGGAACTTGGGCGCGCCGCCGAAGCCGCCGTGCTCGGGGTCGAACGCGGCGCGGAATTCTTCGTGGCCGGCGCGCAGCGGCGTGTCGTCAATCTCCGCCGGCGCGCGGGGAGTGGGTTGGAGCGCGGCGGTCAGGGCGTCGGCTTGTTGGCGCACCCGGTCGCGGTGGCCGGTCCAGATTTCGTGGATGCGTTCCAGCAATTGCCGGAACTGGGCCGGGGGGAAATAGGTGCCGCCATAAAACGGTTTGCGCTCCGGTGTCAGCCAGACGCTCATCGGCCAGCCGCCCTGGCCGGTCATGGCTTGGGTGGCGGTCATGTAGATGTGGTCGAGGTCGGGGCGTTCTTCCCGGTCCACTTTGATCGGGACGAAATGCGCGTTGAGGATGCCGGCGATGGCGTCGTTCTCGAACGACTCGCGTTCCATGACGTGGCACCAGTGGCAGGTCGAGTAGCCGATGGAGAGGAAGATGGGTTTGTTCTCCTGCCGGGCCTTGGCGAGCGCCTCGTCGCCCCACGGAAACCAATCCACCGGGTTGTGGGCATGCTGCCGGAGATAGGGGCTGGATTCTGTGGCGAGCCGGTTCATGGCCGCCAACATAGCACCAGATCTCAGCAGTTGCAGGGCACGACACAGCCGGCCGCCAACGCCACGGCAATCAGGAGCAGGAGCAACACGACGCGATTCCTGGGCCGCAGCTTACCGGATTTTCGGAGTTGCACAACGCGGATTTTCAGCAAAACATGTCCACCATGACTGCCAACGAAGTTCTCGAACTCGCCCGCGCCTACCAGCCGGCCTGTATTCTTGCCGCCGCCGCCGACCTTGATCTGTTTCAGCTCTTCGGCACCGACGCACTGACGGCCGATCAAATCGCGGTCAAACTCCGCGCTGACCTGCGTGGCACGACCATCCTGCTCGACGCGTTGGTCGCGCTGCGGCTGCTCGAAAAGAACTTCGCCAGTTATCGGGTCCCGACCGAGCTGGTCTCGTTGCTGGGCCAACACGGTCCCGGCAGCGTCTTGGCCATGACGCAACACCAAGCCAATTGTCTCCGCCGGTGGGCGCAGCTCGCGCAGGTCGTCAAAACCGGTCAGCCGGCTTTGCGCACGCCGAGCATCCGTGGCGAAGCCGGTGACCTTGAATCGTTTATCGGCGCAATGCACAACGTCTCCGCGCCCGAAGCGGACAAGGTGATTCGCGGGCTACACTGCCGGCACCTGCTCGATGTCGGCGGTGGTTCCGGCACATGGACGCTGGCGTTCTTGCGCGCCAATCCGGGCGCGACGGCGACCATCTTTGATTTGCCGGCGGTGATTCCGATGGCGCGCCAACGGCTCGCCGGCCAACCCGTGCAGTTTGTCGCCGGAGATTTCTACACCGAGGAACTTCCCGGCGGCGCCGACCTCGCGTGGGTCAGCGCGATTGTTCACCAGAACTCGCGCGCCGAGAACCGGGAACTGTTTGCTCGGGTTTACCGGGCACTCGTCCCCGGTGGCCGCATTGCCATCCGCGACATCGTGATGGAGCCGAGTCGCACCGCGCCGGTGGCGGGCGCATTGTTTGCCGTCAACATGCTCGTCGGCACTGAAAACGGCGGGACGTTTACCTTTGACGAATTACGGGAAGACCTGGAGTCAGCCGGCTTTCGCGACGCGAAGGTTGTGCGCCCCGATGCCGGTATGAATGCCGTGACCGTGGCGGTCAAATCCCCAGCCGGCGGCGCAGATCGGCGCTGAACGTGCCGGTGCAGATTTCCTCGACGGGGCCGGTCATGACGAGATTCAGGTCGCGGTCGAGTTCGATGTTCAGGTTGCCGCCTTCCATCTGGACGGTGACCGGGCTGTCCACGAGTTTCTTGTCGTAGCAGGCCGCCGCCACGGCGCAGGAACTGGACCCGGAGGCCAACGTGTGCCCGGCGCCGCGCTCCCAAATCAGCGCGCGGACGTTGTGCCGGTCGAGCACCTGCGCGAACTGGACGTTGGTCCGGTGCGGGAACGCCGGGTGGTTTTCGATGGCCGGGCCGAGCTTCGGCAAATCCACCTGCTTCAAGTCCGGGACGATGGTCACGCAATGCGGGTTGCCCACCGACAGCGCCGTGACTTCACCGACCCCGTCGAGCCGCGTCAGTTGCCGGTCAATGACGGCGCGGCCCATTTCCACGCGGACGTCGTCGTCCAGCAATTGGACGCGGACGACGCCGCCGCGGGTGTGGACGGTGAACGCGCGTTTGTGGGTGTAGCCGTGGTCGAAGAGGAACCGGGCGAAGATGCGGAGGCCGTTGCCGGATTTTTCCGCCTCCGAGCCGTCGGGATTGAGGATGCGGACGGCGAAATCGGCGGCCGGGTTTTTCGCGACGACGAGAATCCCATCCGAGCCGACGCCGAGGTGGCGGTGGCAGATGAGGCGGACGCGTGCCGGTGTGAGTTCAAAGGCCGGGTCCATCACGAGGTAGTCGTTGCCGAGTCCGTGTGAGCGAACAAAGTCAAACTGTTGGTTCATGGCGGGGAGCAAATCACAAACTGGTCGGGAAGAAAAGCCTGCCGGTTATTCGCAAGGCTCGGCCAGGAGATTCGGGTCGGCCGGGACCGCCGGCTCGTCGCGGAGGACGGCGCTGGCCGGTTCGGGCTGAACCTGGCTGAGGTTGCCGGTCACGAGGTTGGGGCGGCTGGCCACATACTGTTTCAGTTCGCGGGCGGCTCGCTGGGGGTTGAGGTTTGGTTCGACCTTGACTCCGAGGTTTTGCTCGTCGTGTTTGCGGGCGCAGGCGTAGGCGGTGAGCAGGTTGGCGACCTGGGTGTGGACCAGTTGCAGTTCCCGGCCGCGGTCTGCCGTGGCCGCTTCGCCGAGAATCTTCTGCAATTCCTGCACAAACCGCAGTTGGGCGTGAATCACGGGGACGTCGTCCGGTAAGTGCGACAATTTCGCGATCACGAGCCTGCGGTTCTGGTAGTCCGCCTCGATCTGATTGCTCCGGTATTCGCGGTAGGTTTCCACGAGGAGCGAGAAGGCCCAGTCTTGCGCCTTCAACTGACAGACCGGGTCGCAGACCCGCACGGGTCGCGGCGGTTCTGGCAGGGGGCGGGTTTCCGCTGTCCAACCGGCCGTGCTCAACATCGCCCCGATTCCCGCGCGGATGATCCAATGGCTCCAGTTCATGGTGTCTCTGAGCTACCAAAGCACAGCCTGCCGGCGAAAGCAAACGCGCCTCCGCGCTTGCCTCGTTGCGGCGGCCTCCTTACAGTTGGGGCGTGGCGACCACCGAACAAGACACTGCCCGGCGCGCGTTCTGGAGTCTCTGGGTCACGCAGTTTCAGGGCGCGTTCAGCGACAATGTCTACCGGCTGCTGATTGTGTATTTGATTCTGGGGTTGGCTCTGCCCCGCGACCGGGCGGATTGGCTGGTGTTGTGGACGGGGGTGCTCTTTTCGTTGCCGTTCATTTTGTTTTCGATGGCCGGCGGCTGGCTGGCCAACCGGTTCAGCAAACGCTCCGTAACCATCGGCGTGAAACTGCTGGAGGTTGCGGTGATGCTCATCGCCACCGTCGGGCTGGCGTGGTCGCACCTGCCGCTGTTGTTGGGGTGCATCTTTTTGATGAGCCTGCAAAGCGCGTTGTTTGGCCCGTCCAAATACGGTTTACTGCCGGAGTTGTTGCCCGAACAACGCTTGTCCTGGGGCAACGGCGTCGTCGCGATGGGCACCAACGTTGCCATCCTGCTGGGCACCGTCGCCGCCGGCTGGCTGGCCGATTGGTTTGCGGGCCGGCAAGTCTGGTCGGGAGTGGTGCTCGTTGGGTTGGCCATCGGCGGCACGCTGGCCAGTTTGGGCATCATGCGGTTGCCGGCGGCGGATCCGGCCGCGCGGTTTCGCGTCAATTTTGTCGGCGATCTCTTGGCTCAACTCCGGTATGTCCGTCGTGACCGGGTGCTGGGGCTGGCGTTGCTCGGCAACGTCTATTTCTCGTTCCTCGGCTCGTTGTTGATGATCAATGTCACAATGTACGGGCAGGAAGTGCTGCATCTTTCGTTTCGGGCCAACAGCCTGTTGCAAACCGCCATTGCTGTCGGCGTGGGTGTCGGCTCGGTGGCGGCCGGGTATTTGTCGGGCCGCAAAATCGAATACGGCCTCGTCCCGTTCGGCGCCCTCGGCATCACTGGGTTTTGCGCCTGGCTGGGGCAGGCGGGGTTGACCCAATTCGATCTGCTCTGGCGGCTCGCGGCGCTGGGATTTTTTGGCGGGTTCTTCATCGTGCCGCTCAGCGCCATCCTTCAACATCGGCCCGCCCCCGCTCGCATCGGCGGCGTGCTCGGCGCCAATAACCTTCTTTCGTTTGCCGGGGTGATGCTCGGCTTTGCCGCCAACTATGGCCTGCGCCGGCTCGGCTTTGGCCCGCCGGAGATTTTTGTGTGGGGCGCGGTCCTGACGCTGGCCGGCACGGTGTACGTTGTGTGGCTGTTGCCGGACTCGCTGTTGCGGCTGCTGTTGTGGCTGTTGACGAACACGATCTACCGGATCCGCGTCGAGGGCCGGGACAACATCCCGGAGAAAGGCGGCGCGCTGTTTGTCTGCAACCACGTCTCGTTTGTGGACGCGCTGCTGCTCATTGCCAGCACCGACCGGCACATCCGGGGGATCGTGTTCAAGGACATCTACGAGAACCCGTTCGTCAAACCGTTTGCCAAGATACTGCGGGCCATTCCGATCTCCGCCCAGCAACGGCCCCGGGAGATGTTGCAGTCGTTGCGCACCGCCCGCGCGGCGATCCGCAAGGGGGAGGTCGTCGTGATTTTCGCCGAAGGCCAGATCACCCGGATCGGCCAGCTCCTGCCGTTCCGCCGCGGGCTGCAGTACATCATGCGCGGCGTGGACGCGCCGATTCTTCCGGTCCACCTCGACGGCGTGTGGGGGAGCATTTTCAGTTTCGAGCGGGGCCGGTTTTTTGGCAAGCTGCCGCACCGGATCCCGTACCCGGTGACGGTGAGTTTTGGCAAGCCGATGCCGCCGACGGCCACCGCGTTTGAAATCCGGGAAGCCATTCAACAGCTCCAGAGCGACGCCTGGGCGTACCGGAAACGGCTCATGCAGCCGGTCCAGCGCGCGTTGATCCAGATTGCCCGGCGGCATCCCTTCCGGTTCGCGATGGCCGATCAACGGATTCCGAAAATGACGTACGGCGCGACGTTGGTGCGGTCGGTGTTTCTGGCCCGCCGGCTGCGGCCGTGGCTGGGCGACCAGGAAATGGTCGGCGTGTTGCTGCCGCCCTCGGTCGGCGGCGCGTTGGTCAACTATGCGCTGATGTTGATGGCGCGCGTGCCGGTCAACCTCAACTACACCGTCACCGACGACATCCTCGCCTCCTGTGCCCGGCAGTGCGGCCTGCGGACGGTCATCACTTCCCGGATGTTTCTGGAGAAGGTGGGACGGGCTTCCAGCCCGTCCTTTGCGGTGGGGCCGGGCAAGATGCCCGTCCCACTGTATCTCGAAGACCTCATCCAGTCGCCGCGCCGGTCGGAGAAACTGATGGCGTTGTGGATGAGTTTTCTCCTGCCGGCGCGCACGCTGGAGCGGAACATCGGCCGGCACCGCCGGGTCGAGCTTGACGATTTGGCCACCGTGATTTTTTCCAGCGGCAGCACCGGCGAGCCGAAGGGCGTGATGCTCACCCACTACAACATCGCCTCCAACATCGAGCAGGCCGGCCAGATGTTTGCGTTCACGGCGCGCGACCGGATTCTCGGCATCCTGCCGTTCTTCCACTCGTTCGGGTTCACCGTGACGCTCGTCCTGCCGCCCGTGCTCGGCACCGGGGTGGTGTTTCATCCGAATCCGCTCGATGCGAACGCCGTGGGCGAGCTGGTGCAGAAATACCGGGTCACGTTCATGATTGCCACGCCGACGTTTTTGCAGCTCTACATCCGCACGGTCGCGCCGGAACAATTCGGCAGCCTCCAATACGTCGTGACCGGCGCGGAGAAACTGCCGGAGCGGGTCGCCCAGGCGTTTGAAGACCGGTTTGGCCTCCGGCCGCTGGAAGGGTACGGATGCACAGAGTGCGCGCCGGTGGTGGCGGTCAACACCCACGATTTCCGGGCGGCGGGTTTCCGGCAGGTCGGCGCCAAACGCGGCAAGATCGGCCATCCCGTGCCGGGCGTCAGCGTGAAGATCGTGGATCCGGAGACGTTCGCGCCGGTGCCGCTCGGCGACGAAGGCCTGCTGCTCGTCAAAGGCCCGAACATCATGAAAGGCTACCTCGGCCAACCGGAGAAGACCGCCGCGGTCCTCCGCGATGGATGGTACGTGACCGGCGACATCGCGTCGTTGGACGAGGAGGGGTTCATCCAGATCACCGACCGGGCGTCCCGGTTCAGCAAGATCGGCGGCGAAATGGTGCCGCACATCAAGGTCGAGGAGAAACTTCACGAACTGGCCGGCACGACCGAGCACACGTTCTCCGTGGTCGGCGTGCCCGACGAACAGAAAGGCGAACGGCTTGTTGTCGTGCACACGCTGCCGGAGGAAAAACTCAAGCCGGTCCTGGAAAAACTCGCCGCCAGCGACCTGCCCAACCTCTGGAAACCCCGGCCCGACAGTTTCCACCGGATTGACAAGTTCCCCCTGCTCGGCACCGGCAAGCTCGACCTCCGCAAGGTTCGGGAGATTGCCGAAGTCCAGGAAGGATGATAGTTTCCGCGCCATGGAGAATGATTGGAATCAGACCCTGGAACTGCCCGTGCCGCGGTTTGCGGCGACGTTGGACGACCTGGATGTCAGCGCGGCGTTTCTCGCGGACCTGGCGTTGAAGACGGCCTCGCTCGAGGCCGAGCCGACGACGAGCAGCGTGGCGCGGAGCCTGCAGTTGGGGATGTTCGTCACCGATTTGCTGATGGACCGGCTCTACAACGAGAAACTGGTCGAGAAAAAGGGCACCGTCGGCCTCCACAATCACCGGTTCCAACTCACGGACCGGGGCTGGAACCGTCTGAGCCAATCCCTGGAAATCTGCGGCTACGTCGGCCCGGCGCCGGTATCGCTGGAATCGTACACGGAGATGATGGTCAGCCAGGTCCGCGGCCGGCCGCCCGTGTCCCCGGCCGCCCTGGACCGGGCGTTGCGCGAGTTGGTGTTGCCGGAAAACGTCCGGCGCCGGCTGGCGTTGGTGGCCAGTTCGGGGCGGAGTTTGTTTTTGAGCGGCCCGCCCGGCAACGGCAAGACCGCCATGGCGCGGGCGCTGGTCCAGGCCCTCGGCGGCGCCGTGTGGATTCCGTACGCCATCGAGGTGGACGGCCATGTGATTCGGGTGTTCAGCAAACACGATCATCATCCGGTCGATGTGCCGGCCAGCCTCGAATACGACCGGCGCTGGGTGAAGATCCGGCCGCCGTTGGTCTCGGCCGGCGGCGAGTTGACGATTGAGAGCCTCGATCTGACCTACACGCAGACGCCGCGGTTCTACGAAGCGCCGTCGCAGGTCAAAGCCAACGGCGGCGTCTTGGTGATTGACGATTTTGGCCGGCAACGCGTGTCGCCCCGGGAATTGTTGAACCGCTGGATCGTGCCGCTGGAATACCGGACGGACAACCTGACGTTGCGCACCGGCAAGAAAATCCAGGTGCCGTTCGAGATGATCGTGATCTTCGCCACCAACCTGACTGGCGCCGACCTGCTGGACGCGGCGTTTCTGCGACGGATGGGTTACCGGCTGGAGGTGCACCCGCCGACACCGGAGACCTACACGGAGATTTTTCTGCGGTGCGCCCAAGCGCTCGGCGTGGCGGCCGATCTGACGTTGACGGAACAACTCGTGCGGCGGTACCAGCAAGAGAACCGGCCGATGATGGCCTGCGAACCGCGCGATCTGATCCTGCGGGCGATGGACATCTGCAAGTTCGACGGCCGGCCGTTCGAGTTGACCCCGGCGATTTTGGACGAGGCGTGGGACAGCTATTTCGGTGGCCGCAGCTTCGCGCCGCCGCCGTCACCGGCCTAGCCGGCGGCCGAGTGGAATTCCTCGATGGCCGCGAACATCGCCAGCACATTCTGCGGCGGGACTTCCGGCAGGATGTTGTGGACGGTGTTGAAGACGAACCCGCCGCCGGGCGCGAAGATTTCGAGCCGGCGTTTGACGTGCTCCTTCACCTCCCGCGGCGTGGCGCGGTTGAGGATGGCGCGCGTGTCGCAGCCGCCGCCCCAGAAACAAATGTCCTTGCCGAACTCCTGTTTCAACCGCTCCGGCTCCATGTCCCGGCAACTCGTCTGGACCGGGTTGATGACGTCGTAGCCGGCTTCGATGAGGTCCGGCAACAGGGCGTAGATCGAGCCGCACGAGTGGAGGAACGTCTTCATGTGCGTGTGTTTGTGGACGTAGGCGCAGAGCTGGGCGTGCCGGGGCTTGAACAGTTTCCGGTAAATCTCCGGCGCCATGAACGGGCCGCTGTCCATGCCGAGGTCGTCGCCGAACCGCACCACGTCCACGACATCGCCCAGCGTCTCGCACACCGTGGCCAGCCCGGCCAGATGCACTTCCATCAAGGCGTCGAGCAATCGTTCCACCGCGGCCGGCTCGGTGTAGATGTCCATGAGGAAGTTGTCCAACCGCCGCAGGAAGGTGCCCCATTCGAACAGGTTGCAGCCGCAGGCAATCAGGATGGCCCGGTCGGTGCTCCGGCGCAGGGCGAGCGCGCGGTGCCGGAGTTGCCGCCAGAAATCCGGCTCGGCGGCATGGTCCCATGGACTGTGCGCGAACGCCTGCCAGAGCACCTTGCTCATCGCGTCGCGCAGGTGGGTGTAGTCCGCCGGATAACCGTCGAGGTAGGGGAAACAGGTCTCATCGAAAAATGTCCCGCCGGCCGGCATGTGGGCGAGGTCGGTGCCGTCGGCGTGCCGGGCGATGAATGAGCCGTCCGGTTGGCGCTCCGGGCGGAACCACACCGGGTACTGGGCCGGTTGGCCGTCGGCCAGCGTGATGTCGTACCAGTCGCGCGGCGTGGTGTTGAAGGTCCGGCCGACGTCCACTGCGTCAATCTTCAGGAGGTCGAGCACGATGTCTTCGGGTTGGGCGAGTTGCTGGACGACATCGTAAATCTGCGTGTGGCCGGTGGTGATGCCGAGATGGCGTTTCAGCTTGCCGTAGGCAATGGCGGAGATGCCGGAACTGGGCGTTGCGCCCAGATCCACCGGCACGCGATCGGGTTGTTTGTGGGCGATGGCGGCGAGGACGCGTTCGCGAGAGGTCATGGCTGTTTCACTTCTGATGGTTGTGCGGAGCCGGGAATGGGGATCGGGTCCAGGGACAGGGCCGACCGGTCCAGTTTGAGCGCGATGACCGTAACGATGGGTTGGCGGTGCGCCGCCGGCAGGGAAATCGCGAGGCCGGCGGGCGTTTGCTTCACGTCCACCGAACCACCGGTCAGGACGGTGCTCTTGACGATCTGCGCCGGCAACGCCGGCAGGTGAAGTGTGTCCTCCGGCCAGGCGAGGATGTGGAGGTACACGGTGTCGCCTTTGCGGGTGGAGACGAGGTGTTGGGCCGGTTGATACGGGCCGCCGCGGGTGGCGTAGATGCTTTCGCCGTACCGGGCGAGCCAGTCGCCGATTTCCTTGAGGCGGCCGGCCTGTTCGGGATCAATCACCCCATCGGGGCGCGGGCCGACATTCAGCAGAACATTCCCGTTGCCGCCGGCTCCGCGGATCAACATCTGCAGACAGGCGGCCAACGATTTCACGCCATCCGTCGCGCCGCCCCAGGCCCAGTGATTGTGCGCGGAGATGGTCATGCAGGATTCCCACGGTCGGGTCATGTTGAAGCTGCCGATGTGTTGTTCGGGCGTGTCGTAATCGCCCCCGGCGCCGGTGCGGTTGTTGATGAGGATGTCGGGTTGGAGTTTGCGGACGAGCGCGATCGTGCGTTCGCCGCGTTCCTTGCCGTACATGGCGGGCACATCGTTCCAGATGGTGATGAGCGGGCCGTATTGGGTGATGAGTTCGGTGATCTGGTTCTGCAAATATTTCTCGTAGGCATCGAGGTCGTACTTGGCGCGTTTGACCTTGCCGGCGGGGCTGGTGACAGGCCAGTTAGGATTGTACCAATCGGTGACGGAATAGTAGGCGCCGAAGGCGATGCCCTGTTTTTTGCAAGCGTCGCTGAGTTCTTTGACCACATCGCGTCGGAACGGGGTGTTCATGATGTTGTAGTCGGTGAATTTCGTGTCCCAGAGGCAAAATCCGTCGTGGTGTTTCGTGGTCAAGACCATGTACTTCATGCCGGCGGCTTGGGCGATGCGGACCCATTCGTCGGCGTTGAACTTCACGGGATTGAATTCCTTGTAGAGATTATCGTACTTCTCGAGGGGCACTTGGTGGCCGCGCGACCAGCCGATTTCGTGTCCGGTCAGACTGACCGGGCCCCAGTGGATAAACATGCCGAACCGCAGATCCTGCCAACGTTTGACGGCCACCGGGTCGGGTTGGCGCCACGACTCCCCGGCGCTGGTCATGCTGGTGGCGAGGGGCGTCAAGACGGTCAACAATGAGGGCCAAAGTATTTTCATGATTCCTAGTCCTGATGAAAGACTTCTTCCATGCCGGCCCACCATTCGCCCTTCTGCCGGTCACGCAGTGGAATCTGGCACGGCCTGCAGACGCGCCACCACTTTTGCGTGGTCGGGTCGGCGGCCATCTTCGCCATGTCTCTGGCAAAATCCTGGCCGGTATACTCGAAGTAGCTGAACAGGTAATACCGCCCGGCCACCTGGCGCAGGTAAATCGAGTAGTTGCGAATGTGGCACTGGTGGATCATTTTCCGCACTCCCGGCCAGACGGCCGCGTGCAGTTTCTTGTACTCGGCGAGCTTGGATTTGCGGACGCCGATGACTGAGCCGTAGCGTTGCATGGTGAGGCCTCCAGGAGTTGCCATCAGTTTGGCTTCCCCGCCGTGACGATCTCGAAGGGAATCCCGGGCAGCGGCTCGAGTTTGAATTGTTGTTTGCCGTCCTTGCCGCGGACGAACGCCTGGAACGACAGCGTGCCTGTTTGGCCGGGCTTCATGGCCAAGTTGGCCAGAATCAGTTCCGTGCCTGCGCTGGTGGGCTGGCTGGCGTGGAGGACGAGACCGGGCGGCGCGCCGGTCAGTTGAAAATGGACGTTGCGCAGCTCGTGGGCGAATCGAAGCCGGCAGGTGCCGCCGGCGGGGATCTTCAACGGCGTGGGATTGAGCAGCCGGATGGCGGTGCGCGGGGCCGGGCGGCCCATCACGACCAGATCCAATTCCTTGGCCGGCACCAAATGCCGGTAGGCAAACGCCTGCATCTCGTCCTCGGCCGGCGTGGCCGGCCGGACGACCTCGGTGCCGTCAATCGTCGCGCGGCCAACGAGCTGGATCGGGAGCGGCGCGGCGGTGGGCGCCGGTGGCGCGCTGAGAGTCACTTGCACCTGGTCCTGCGTCGTGATCACGGTCGCGCCGGTCAACTTGAAGCCGGCGGGCGCGTTGGTGAGCGCGAGGCTGATGGCGTTGGTGCAACCGTCCCGGCGCAGCGCGTACACCGTGAGCGGCACCGTGCCGCCGCCGCGCACCGTCAGGCTCGACGGGACGGCGCGCAGCTCGAAGTCCGGTCGCGGCGCGCTGAGGCGGAGCCGGTAGGCGTAGTCGGGGCCGCCTTTGTGCTGGGTGTCGGCGAGGATGGCGTAGTAGACGCCGTTGGTCGGCAAGGTGAGGCACAGGTAGGAATCGGCGTGATGGGTTTCGAGGCCGGCGCTTTTGTCGTCGGAATCGTCGTTGACGGCGAGCGGGCAGCCGCGGGCGTCGGTGACTTTGAGGAGGGAATCGAGCGGCGAGTGCAACCGGCGCGCGACGACTTCGGCCACGAGTTCCTGGCCGGCCCGGCCTTCGAATTCGAACACGTCAATGTCGCCGGGCTGGTCAATCCGGCCGTTGATGATGACCGGCACGGTGACGCGCTGGGCGCGGCGGCCGGGCTGGTTGTTCGGTTCCTTTTCCAGCAGCTCCGGCAGGGTGTCGAGGGCGAACCGCAGACAGTTGGCCGCCGGCGCGCCGCGGCTCGGCGTGAACGGATACACGCCGGGCGCCTGTCCGGTGGCGTCGAGAACGGTGGTGGTTTGGGGGAGGTTCCAGCCGCGGACGGCGACGGTGATCTTGGTGCCCACGCGGCCGCCCAGCGGGAAGATGCTGGTGATGAACGGTATCTCGCCAATCGTGATCCGGTAGACGAAATCGTCGCGGCCCCGGTAGATGGCGTCGTGGATTTCGAGCGTGTATTCGCCGTCGGCCGGGATTTCGTAGTAGAGCACCGGGTCGGGGTGGAACTTGTAGTCGTCCACGTACGCCAATTCGTTGCCGTGCGCGTCGTAGAGCGCCAGCACCGCTTGGAACCAGCCGGGCACGGCATCGGCCAGATAGGGGATCAGACTGCGGGCGCTGACGATGGCGACCAGCCGCTGGCCTTTGCGGGCGGTGAACCGGTACCGATCCACGCCGCCCGGCAGGATCTGGCCGTTGACGGTGGCCGGCAGGGTGATGACCGTCTCGGTCGGTTCGGTGCCCTCGCGTTGCGGCAGCCGCGCGCGCGGGGGCCGGTCGGGTTTCTTTTCGGCTTTTTTGAATTCCGGCAGTTGGCCGACGTGGAAGACGAGCGGGTTCGACAAGCCGTTGCCGGTGCCGAGGCGCAATTCACGTTCGCCCGGCGCGGCGTCGGGCGCGATGGTGATTTGGAGGATGGCACTGTCGGCCATGGCCGGGTTGGTGCGCCGTTTTTCAAAGGCCGCGAGCTGTTTGCGGATGGCTTCTATCCGGTCGCGGATCTGCTCCCGGCTCATGGTGCGGAAGACGCTGTTGGTCGGCAGCGGCTTGCCGTTGCGCAGCCTCTCCAAATCCTTCAACTCGTCACGCAGTTCGGTGGCTTCCTTGCCGTTTGGCGGCCGCAGGGCTTCGAGGACGACGGCGCGCACGCCGCCGCCGGAGACGAAGGCGTTGGTGATGTTGTTGAGCGACTGGCCGGCGATCTCGACGGTGAACGTGCTTCCCTGCTGGCCGCCGGCGGGATAGACGTAGGCAACGTGCGGGCCTTTTGCGCCGCGTTGTTGCGCCCACGCCGGGCTGGCGATCAGGACGAGGATCAAGCCGGACCGAAGCCACTTCATGGGGTCAGACCAGTTCCTTCAATTTGGCGGTGGCCTCGGGCATGACCTGCACCGGCAGCCCTTGCGGATGCGGCAGGCGGGCGTTGGGGTCAATGCCGAGTTGTTCGTAGATGCTGGCGATGAGGTCGGCGGGAGTGACGCGCCGGTCCTTCACTTCCTCACCCTTTTCGGTCGAGGCGCCGACGACTTGGCCTCCCTTGAACCCGCCGCCGGCCAGCAGCACGGAGAAGACTTTGCCCCAATGGCCGCGGCCGCCGTTCCATGGCGGTTGCCAGTCAATTTTCGGCGTCCGGCCAAACTCGCCGTAGCAGGTGACGATGGTGCTGGCGAGCAGGCCGCGGTCGGCCAGGTCCTGCAACAGCGTGGCCAGCCCCTTGTCCAGCTCCGGCAGTTTGCGGCGCATCGTTTCGAAGTTTTGTTTGTGCGTGTCCCAGCCGCCGCTGTTGATGGTGATGTACGGGACGCCTTGTTCGACGAGCCGGCGGGCGAGCAGGCAGGATTGGCCGAACTTGGTCAGGCCGTACTGTTCCCGGAGTTCCTGTTTTTCCTGAGTGAGGTCGAAGACTTTGCCGGCATCGCCGAGGATCAGGTCGTAGGCTTGTTTCTCGCCTTGTTGGAACGCCTGGATCTGCGGGTCGGCCGGCAGGACGTGTTCGAGCGCGTCGAGTTTGGCGCGCAATTCGCGCCGGTCCTTTTGGCGTTGTTCGGAGATGCCTTGCGCCACCACGCCTTCCACCACGAACGGCGTCCGCGACGGGTCGCCGCCGGTGGCGAACGGTTTGTATTTCAAGCCGAGGAAACCGGCTTCGGAGAACCGGCCCTGCGGCTCGGTCAACACGATGTACGGCGGCACCAGTCCCTTGTAGCCGGCGTCGTAGCCCTTGAACAGCGACACCACCGCGCCCAGCGCCGGGTACACCAGGCCGTCGCCGGGTTTGCGGCCGGTCTGGACGATGTAGGCGGCGGTTTCGTGGCCGTTGTTGCCGTGGGTCATGCTGCGGATCAGCGCGTAGCGGTGGGCCTGTTTGGCGAGCAACGGCAGCAACTCGCAGATGCGGATGCCGGACACGTTGGTCTCGATGGCTTTGAGCGGCCCGGCGTAATCGTTACCGGCCTCGGGTTTCGGGTCGAAGGTGTCGAGGTGTGACGGGCCGCCCCAGAGCCAGATCTGGATGACGGCTTTGGCCTTGCCGGTGGGCGCGGCGGCGGTGGCGGGCGCGGACACGCCCCAGGCCGGCACGCTGAACCGGTTGCTGATCCAGACGCCGGCCACGCTCATCAGGCCGAGCCGGATGGCGTCGCGGCGGGAAAGAGGAATGTTCATGGGGACCTCCTAATGCCGGTATTGGAACTCGGCGCTGTTGAGCAACGCCCACGCGAGGTCGGCGCCGGCAGTAGTGTTTCCCGCCGTCTTCGCGTAGGCGGCCACGATTTGTTGTTCCTCGGCGGTCGGGTACCGCGAGAGGATGGTCAGGTACAACGTGGTGACCAGGTCCGGCAAGTTGCGTTTGGCTTGCAGGAGCGCCTGCAATTTGGGCGCCTGCAGTTTGCGCTGGATGTGGCTGGAGTTGAGCAGGTGCAATCGTTGGGCGGCCGAGATTTTGTTGTTGCGTTCGGACTCCAGCCCGGTGTCGCGCGGGGAGCGGCCGAACAATTCCAGAAACGGGCTGATGATGCTGCCGTCGCCGAGCGCGATGCTGCGTTGTTCTTCGGGGATGAATGTGAACGGTTCCGGTGTCTGGCTGGAATATTTCTCGGTGGTGCCGGTGATCTGGTTCAGCGCGTCAATCAACACCTCGGCCTCCAGCCGGCGGAGGGGGTAGCAGGCGAAGTGGGCCGCGGCGGCCGGGTGGGTGGATTGCGGGAGCGCGGAGCGTTGGTAGGTTTGGGAGTTCAGGATCAGCCGGTAGAGATGTTTCAGGTCGTAGCGGGCGGCGATCAGTTCTTTTTCCAGGTAGGCCAGCAATTCCGGGTTGCTGGGCGGGTTGTCCGGGCGGATGTCGTCCGGCTCGTGGATGATGCCGCGGCCGAGCAACCACGCCCACACCCGGTTGGCGATGTTGCGGGTGAACCACGGGTTTTGCGGCGTGATCAGCCAGTCGGCAAACACCTCGCGCGGGTCGCGGTCGGCCGCGAGTTTGACCGGCGTTTGGTCCGGGAAGGCCGCCGCCCACCAGAGTTCGTTCGTGGCCTTGGCCGGGTCGAAATAGACAATCTCCTCTTTCCATTCGAGCGTGGACTTGTAGCCGATTTGCGAGAAAAAGGCCGCCAGCCCGGCCAGTTGGTTCGTCGGCCACCGGTCGGCGCGGACGCCCATGAAGGTGAGCGCGACCGTTTGGGCGATGCCTTGCGGGTCGCGGTTCTGCATCGCCCGGTAGAAGTTCACCTGCGGGACGCGGAAATTGCTGCCGCTGGACGTCAACAGTTCGCGGGCAAACCGGTCGTACGGCATGTTGTTTTTGAGGGCCTCGTAAATCCACCGGTGATAGGCCTGCGCGGCGTTGGGCCAGAGATTGATCGGGAACTCGGCTTTCACCCGGAGCAGGTCGCCCCATTTCAAGGCCCAGTAATCCGCAAACTCGCTGCGCGCCAGCAGCCGGTCGATCAACGCGGCCCGCTTGGTCGGCGACGCATCGGCCAAAAACGACTTCGTCTCGTCCACGGTGGGCAGGGTGCCGATGACGTCGAGATAGACGCGCCGGAGAAACACCGCGTCCGAACAGGTGTGGGCGGGTTGGATGCCGAGTTTCTGCAACCGGTTCCAGACCAACCGGTCAATCGGCTGCTGCGGAAACACCGGCCCGTCCACCTCGAAGGGGGCCGTCGCCGCGCGGGCCATCGAGCACGCCAGGACGAGAATCAGTAGCGTTCTCATGGAACGTCTCAATGATACCAGATTACCACGAAATTAAACACCGCAAACCCGGAGACGGTGCGCGGGTGCCGGCGGTTACAGCCGGAGACTGCGGGGGGTGACCCGGTAGAGCGAGAGGCTGATCGCCCACGCGTCGTCGAGCGCCAGGCGTTTCAGCTCGTGGCCGGCCCCCCACGTGTCGGTGTACAAAATCTCGCCGGTCCGGTCGTTGTAGCCGATGATCAACCGCATGTGGCCGCCGGTGCCCTTGACCGGCGGCTCTTCCGCGACCTTGCCGGCGATGACGCCCCAGGCCAACGGCACGCCGGCGTTGACGTGTTTGGTGACCGCCGCCTTGAACTCGGCGCGCGCGCCGTCGCGGCGGCGCCGGGCCTGCCGGAGCAACGCCGTGTCCATGGCCCGGTAAATCTCGGTGAGGGTGATCGGCCCGTTGCCGAGGGTGATCTCCGGCCGGTGGTTCTGCCGGGCCAGCGCATTGTAATCGGCGAGCAACAGCCGCAAGTCGGTGACGCTGAACTCCTGCACCACCAGCACGTCGAGGCCGAGCTTGCCGCCGAGTTCCTCCAACGCGGCGAGCATGCCCTTGGTGGTTGTGCCGCCGCGCGCGCTGGTGCTCGCCATCTGGGCGAACTCGTGCTGGTCCACCTCCCGTCCGTAGTACCGCATCAGCCGCTCGGCGACCGCCACCGCGCAGTAGCCTTTCTGGCCCTGGTCCACCATCGGCACGCCGGTCACCACGACATCGCCGTCGGGCGACCGTTTGACCCGCGGCCACAGATCCGCCGCGGTCACTGCGCGCAGCGGCGTCAACGCCGGTTTCCCGAACAACAGATTCGGGTCGCTCGACGCGCTCAACTCCGAAATCTCCAACCGCACAAACTCCGACCGGTACGCATCTCCGGGCGGCAGCGTAAATCCGCAGGTCAGATCCAACCGGTGCGGCCCTTTCCGCCAGGCCTGCCGGCGCACGATGGTGTGGTTCGCGCCGGTGCTTTCGCGCGGCGTCGAGCCGCGGCTGCCGGCCCACTGGTCGAGTTGCGCCACGGTCTTGGCGACCGCGGCTTCGAACGCCGCCTGGGTCAACGGCCCGGCATCGCCGCGGTTGTACAGGATCAACGTCAGCGACTGCAACCGCCCGCGCTCGAACTTGGCCGCCGCCTCCATCACCGGCATCCCGCAGAACATCAGCGGCGCGTGCGCCGCCCGGGCGAGGTTGGTGGTGCCGGCGACCCACGCAAACCCGGCGGCTTGATGCGCGGCCATGAACTGGTCCGGGGAGAGTTGCCACAACGCGTCGTCCTCCGTCAGCCACTGTTCCAGGGCGACCGGCGCGCGGGCGGATGGCGGCCCCTGCGGTTTCCCCGCCCAGACCGGGCCGACCGCCAGCAGTGCCCCCAACGCCAGGAGTCCCATTCCACGCATCGGGCGGCACCTAACCACAAATCCGGCTTGCAGTCGAACCCGGATTTGGTAGGGTTGGGCCGTCGCAACTGGAAGCGAGCGTAGCTCAGTCTGGTAGAGCGTCACCTTGCCAAGGTGAATGTCGAGGGTTCGAATCCCTTCGCTCGCTCCAATTTTTTTCAGCCAACTGCTCCGATGAACGACGAATTGAACGGTGCGCAGGGAAAAATCTTTCGCGTCGAGCCGGCGCAATGCCGGTTTGAGTTGTTGAAGGAAACCGCTTTTGATCCGCGGACGCACGAGGGCCGGTCCCGCTACACGATCTATTGGCACGACCGGACCCGATTCATCAAGGTCGTCACGCAACACTCCTTTGCCGGTCTGACCGGCGAATTCCGGGCCTACCTGCGCCATTTGACCGAGGCCAATGCCGCCGCCGCGGCTGCCGGGCGCGATGTTGTGGCCGGGGAGGTTGTCATTCTGGCCGCCGAGGAGGAGGACACCGGTTGGCCGACGGATTCGCGCAACTTGCTGGTGCCGTTCCGCCCGGAGCCGGCCGCGGAACAGGGCCGGACCGGCCGCGTGGCGTTGAACGGGAAGTGGGTCGGGCTGCGGCTGCGCGGGCCCGGCGCGACGGTGGCCCTCCGGTCCGTGACGGACGCCAGCGCGATCAGCCGGGGATTCTGGGCGGTCACGGTGCACGGCCGGTGCCACGGCGACCGATTTGTGGCCGACCGCCTGGAGATTGTTCCGCAAGTGGATCCGCGCGCCGTGGATGATCCCGCGTTGCCGCGGATTCTGGTGATTGGCGACTCGATCAGCATGAATTACGACGCCGCGGCCCGGGCGGCGCTGCGCGGCATCGCGAACTACTACCGGATTGACGGCAACGGCGGCGATTCCGCGCGCGGCGTCGTCTGCGCCGAGTTGTGGCTCGGGGACTACACGCAACCGGGGTTGCACTGGGATGTCATCCAATTCAATCACGGGCTGCACGATCTCCGGCAGACGTATGACGCCGCCACCGGTCAGTTTGGCGCGCATCAGGTGCCGCCGGCCGAGTACCAGGCCAATCTCGAACGCGAGATTCAGATTTTGCAGAAGACCGGCGCGACACTGGTCTGGTGCACGACAACGCCGGTGCCGAACGATATCATCGGCGCCACGTTTGCCCGGCGCAAAGACGAAGACCTCATCTACAATCAGGCGGCATTGGCGGTGATGCGCCGGCACCCGGAGATCGCGCTCAATGATCTGAACCGGTTTGTGCGCTCCTGCGCCGCGCTCGACCGGTGGCGGCAGGGCAAGGACGTGCATTTCTGGGACGCGACGGAGCAGGAATGGGTGGGCCGGGCGGTGGCGGCGGCGCTGAGGGACGTGCTCCGCAAAAGGAAGTTGCCAGGTCCGCCCGCCCCGTGATACCCATGAACGCGATGATCCCGCTCCCCTTGAAAGCCGCGCCCCGGTTGTATGTGACGCCGGAGATTGCGGCCAACTTGAAACGCAAGCTCCACAGTCCCTTTCTCCAGCAGCAAGCGGCGCAGGTGCTCCACGATGCCCGGCGGCTGGTGCGGACGAAGCCGTTGCCGGAAGGCGTGAGCGCCACGTGGCAGGTGGGCACGCGCACGATCAACACCCGGTTGCAATGTCTCACCACGGCCTGGGTGCTGACCCACGACGCGCGGTATCGCCAGGCCGCCCTGCGGCATCTGGCCGGCTTGACGGAATGGCGCCAAATCAGTTGCGAAACCCGCGCCAACACTCCGCCCGAGCCGATTCTGCCGTTTTGCCTGAGCTACGGCGAACTCGCCGCCACGGTGGGCCTGATGTTCGACCTGTTTCACGCCACGCTGACCCCCGCCGAGCGGCAGGTCTTCGCCGCCCTGCTTGACAAGTTTCTCATGCGGGCGGCCGTGCGCAGTTTGGATGATCCGCCGTGGTGGGCCAACAAATCGTGGTCGAACTGGAACGGCGTGTGCGCCGGCGGGATGGGGCTGATGGCGCTGGCGTTTTACGACGATCATCCCGACGCGCCGCGGCTGATTCCGTTCGTCGAGACTTCGCTGGGCGAGTATTTCAAACAGTTCATCGCGAACGGCGGCGGCTGCCCCGAGGGGACCGGCTACTGGAACTACGGGATGAACTACGCGATCCGGTATCTGCTGAGCTGGGAAAACGCCACCGGCCAAAAACACCCGGCGCTCGGCATCAAGGAGTTGGCGGACTCGCTGTACTTCCCGATTGATTTCACCGGCATCAGTTTTGGCGACAACGACGGCTGGCAGCCGTCCTGTTTCTTCTTCCAACTGGCGCACCGGTTGAACCAGCGCAACGCCGCCCTGCGCGCCGCCGCGTACTTGACGACGCAGGCCCTGCCGCGCCGCCACCGCGATCCTGCCCGCGTCGAGACCGGCGACCTGTTGTACGCGGCCGACGTGATTCCGACCGCGGCGGAAATCCGGCGGCTCCAGGCCGCCCACCAGAAAACCAAACAGCCGGTGGCGCGGGTCTATCCGGGAATGGACTGGGCGGTGCTGGCGGACGACGAAGCGTTCCCGTCGTTGCGTCTGGCGGTACGCGGCGGGTCGAACAAGATTGCCGGGCACGGCATGCTGGACCTGCTCGGCATCCGCTGCCGGGTCAACGGCGCATTGATGATCACCGACCAGCAGGACGGCGGTTACATGGCCACCACGTTTGGCAAGCGCGGCCACGAAATCTACGGACGCAGCGCGCATTCCAAGAGCACCCTGTTCGTGGACGGCCTGGCGTGCGCCGCCGATGCCACCGCGGACCGGACTGCTGTGGTGCAGGCGCCGGACATCCGCGGCATCCGGATTGACGCGTCCCACGCCTTCATCCCGCGGTGGAATGACATCTTCATTGGCCGGTTGGTGCTGTTGGTGGAAAACGCCTACTGGCTGGTGATTGATCAGGTGTCCGCCGCCAATCCCGTGGACCAACATTGGGTGGAGTCCCGGTTCCACACCCTGGCCGCCGCGCAACGCGGAAAAAATTCCGTGACCCTGCAGAGCGGTCCCCAACGGATGCAACTGACTTTTGCGGCGCTGGGGCCGGGGGTCATCCAGGAATCACGGGGCATGCCAGCGCAGCCCCGGCCGCAGACCACCATTTTCCGGTGGATGAGCGCGGTGCCCGGCAACGACCACCTGCACGTGGTGGCGCTCAATCCCGGCAGCCGCAAGCTGGGGTTGACCGTCCGCAAACCCGGGGACGGTCACTATGTGATCGAGGTGACCCGGGCCGGTCGTCCTCCCCGGCGGATCCGCCTGAATGCCCGGCTCGAATTCCGCTGAGAACGCCTCCTGATTGGGCCGGCGGGACGCGCTGCGGCGCCCTCAATAGGTGTCGCGCAAGCTGCAAACGGTCAGACCGGCGCGGACCGCCGCCACCGACAGCTCCCGTTCGGGGGTGATGCGGATGGTGTGCGTTCGCCGCGGTTGGAGATGGAAAAAGTTGTCCGTCGCGCGGCAGGCGCAATTCGGCAACCCGACCCAGACCCACAACGCCGGGCGGTCGGTGCGCAACCGGATTTCAAACTGATTATTTCCCACCGGCCGCACCGCCGTCCGAATCCGGGGCCGGGCCAGCTCGAGGTGTTTGGGGCGCGCCAGGTGCACGAGATTCCGCGAAACGGTTTTGCCGTTCACCGTCAACGCAATCCACAACAGCCGGTGGCGCGGATCGAACTCCCGGTGCAGGTCGAGCGTGGTGATGCGGGTGTTGGCGCGCGGTCTGGCGCGGGCGGGCACCGTGCCGGCCCGGACGGTCTTGCCGGTCAAATCGGTCAGTTGCCAGCGGATGGTGCCGGTCACGGTCCGGGCCGTGTCGTTGGTGACGTGGAGCTCCACGGTCTTGTGGTTGGCGTCTTCCAACCCGGAGAGCAGGACCGGCGCGTAGAAATGCCGGGCCATGTAGTGCAGGGCCTTCCACCGGCCGTGATAGTCAAGGGAGGACCAACTCGCGACCGGCCAGACGTCGTTGAGTTGCCAGTAGAGCGTGCCCATGCCGCGCGGCATGTTGCGCCGCCAGTGTTCGACGGCGTATTTGATGGCCATGCCCTGCAGGATTTGGGAGGTCCAGAGTGTCATCTCAAACGAGGTGGGCAACCGGAACCAATCGAGCAGATATTGCATGATGGTCGTGTTGCCGATGCCGGACCGCTGGTGGTGCTCCATCACGGCGGTGGTGACGTTGCGGTCGGCCGGGAGTGTGTAGCCGAACACGGTGTGGGGTTCCGGGAACGATTGGAAGCCAAACTCGCTATTGAATCGGTGCTGGCAGGTCCGGTACCACTCGAACGGTTTCTTGCCGTGCCACACGTCCCAGAGATGAGCGTCGCCCCACTTCGGATTGTTGTAGTCGGCCCGGTCCCCCTGCGGCGAGTGCGGACTGCTCGGCCAGTACGCGACCACGCCGTCTTCCTCGCGGACCACGCGGGGCAATAATTGGTCGAACAGCCGGCGGTACTCCGGCCAGGTCATGGTGCGGAATTGCCGGTAGACCTTGCCCACCGCCTGTTGTTCCATCTCGTTGTTGCCGCACCACAACGCGAGGCAGGCGTGATGCCGCAGCCGGCGCACGTTGTCGCGCGCCTCGGCTTCGACATTCTTCAGGAACGCCTGGTCCCAGCTCGGATAGGCCATGCAGGCAAACAGGAAGTCCTGCCAGACGCAAATGCCCAACTCGTCGCAGTAATCGTAGAAACAATCGTCCTCGAAAATGCCGCCGCCCCAGACGCGCAACATGTTCATGTGGGCGGCCGCAGCGTCCTGAAGCAGCGCGCGGTACCGCGCGGGGCTGCGCCGGCCCATGACCGCATCCACGGGAATCCAGTTCGCGCCCTTGGCGAAGAACGGCACGCCGTTGACGACGAATTGGAACGATTCCCCCCACCGGTCCGGATGCCGGTCGAGTCGGAGGGTGCGCAGGCCGATGCGTTTCGTTTGCGTGTCCAGCACCGCGCCGTTGGCCGTCAGCAACTCCACCCGCACCTCGTACAGCGGCTGGTTGCCCATGCCGTTCGGCCACCACAACTCCGGATTGCGGATGATCAACGTCAACCGGCCGCGGTTGCGCCGGCACGCCGCGGCGGCTTCCGCCACCACGTGGCCGCGGCGCAGGACCGTGGTCCGGACGCGCAGCGCCGCCGGAGCGGTGGTCTCGCACTCGAGTTTCACGTCGAGCTGGACCTGGTTTTTCGTGTGGGTTTGGAGCAACCGGACATCGCGCAGGCGCGCCGTGGAAAAACCGACCAGCCGGATGCCGCGCCAAATGCCCATGCTGACCAGACTCGGCCCCCAATCCCAACCGAAATTGCAGGCCATTTTGCGCACGAACGACGGATGCGTGCCGGCCAGGGTTCCGGTCACCGAGGAATAAATGCGGTCCTTGAGGAACCGCCGCCGCGTGTAGTCGTTCACCGACGCGAACACGACGCGGATCCGATTCCGACCGGGGTGGAGAAATTTTTTGACCTCCCACTCGTAGCGCCGGTGCATGTTGTCCGTCTGCGCCACCGGGCGGCCATTGAGGGAAACCGCCGCGAAGGTATCCAATCCATCGCACTGCAACAGGACGCGGTCCTCTCGGAGCAGCGCGGCGGGCACCTGGAAGGACCGTTCGTACACCCAATCGCTCTGGCCGATCCAGTGCAGTTCGTTCTCATTTTCGCGGTAAAACGGGTCCGGGATGGCTTTTGCCCGCAACAAATCCGCCAGCACATCGCCCGGCACGCGGGCCGGCCAGGTCCGCGCGGTGCCGACCTGCCGCACCACCCAACGACCATCCAAACGCAATTGTTTCATTGTTGATTTTCCTTACGCGGGATAACGACACACGTAATCGAGGATTTCCTCCAGCGGGACCGTGGCCACGCCAATCCACGTGTCGCAACAGCCATAATACACATACAGCAACCCGCGGTGCTCCACGCAGGCCGACGGGAACACCACCCGCGGAATCACCAGGCCGGTAATCTCATAAAACTCCTCCGGCGCAAAGATGAAGTCCGGCGCGCGCGCCACCACTTTGGTGGGGTCGTGCAAATCCAACAACATCACGCCGGTCCGATAGACCGCCCGGGCATCCACGCCGTGATACAGCGTCAACCACCCGCGCGCCGTCCGCACCGGCTGGCCGGACGCGCCGATCTTGCGCTGTTCCCAGGTGTTGTTCTGCGCCGTTGCCACCAGCACCGGCTTTTCCCAATGCCGCAGGTCATCGGAGTAACTCAGCCAGATGCTCGGCCGGTCGCAGCCGTACTCGGGACCGACGTAGTACATTGGCCGCCGCAGCATGGCGTACCGGCCGTTGACCTTCTCGGGAAACAACACGCAATCCCGGTCGTCGTTGTCCGGCGGCGTCATCAACCCCATGTCTTCCCAGTGGATCAAGTCCTTGGAGCGCGCGATGCCCGACCGGTAATTGTTCGGGTCGCCCTGGGGAACGTGCGTGATCCGCACATACTTGGGAATCCCCTTGCCGTTGGGATAGCATTCCGGCGTGTAGTTGCGCTGGACGTAGGTCAGGTAGAACGTGTCGCCGTACTTCGCCAGCCGCGGATCCTCCACGGTGCCCTCCGGACAACCGATGTGCTCGCGCGTGAACACCGGGTCCTCCTGCACCAACTCGAAATGAAAGCCGTCGGTGCTCTTCCAGAGGCCGAACTGGCAGACAAACGGCACCAAACTCGAACACGCCCGCTCCAGCAGATAGAACACCCCGCCGTCCACGATCACGCCCGGATTGAACGTCGCCACACTCCGCCACGGCCGGTCGTCCGGCCGCAAAATCGGGTTGCCCGCATAGCGTTTGAGTTTCATGGCGCGCTGCCGTAACACAACCGCGCCCCGCCGACAATCCCGATTTGCGGTTGGCGAACGGGAAAGATTGTGCTTCGGCGCGACCGTGTCATTGGATTTCGACCTGCTGCGGGCACGCAGAAGCGTGTCCCTCCGCCATGTGCGGCGAGCTTCTCCCCGAAGAGTCTGGAACCCATCCGGAAACCTCGTTTCTGAATGGTGTCATTCTGAGCGAAACGAAAGCCGAGCGAAGCGAGACGCCGCTGTCGTGTGCGGCAAATCTTTGCTGTTTACGGCGAATGTCGGAACGACAGAGACCCTTCGCTTCGCTCAGGGTGACACGCGGAAGAGGTTTCCGGATAAGTTCTAACGTTTCCAGTTGGTGATGTCGTCGGCTTGGGTGGCCGCATTCGACGACGCCCGGTCGGGGCCGTAACTCCAGAGATCAAAAGTCGCCACGTTGTTGGAGCCCGGCGCGAGGTATTGGTACGCCACACCAAACGGATCGGTGGCCGGTACCGATTTCAGGTACTTGGGAGGCAAGGCGCTCTGGACATTGGCATAGCCAGAGGCGGGATAACTTCCGTTGTCAATTTTGTAGCGTTCCAGCGCGTTTTCCATGAGGGCGATTTCTGCCTGCGCCTTGCCGACCGCGGCCTTGGTGCCCACGTACCGGGCGATGGCCACGGTTAACCCGGCAACGACCATGATAATGGCCAGCACGGCCATCATCTCGATCAACGTGAACGCCCGGTCGCGGCTCCGTCCACTCGGAAGTTTCATGCTTTACCTATACTACCCGGCGCCTCATTTGCAAGACCGGAACCACCGGCCGATTCAAACCTGGTGCCAGAAAGAGGCTGGATTTTACCACGGCAACCTGCCTAACATCCCGCCATGGATACCCAACGAATGACCAACCCAACGAAAGACAAAATGAAAACCTGCGAGCCGACCTGGAAATCGTTGTGCCAACATCCGGTGCCGGAATGGTTCCGGGACGCCAAGTTTGGCATCTACACGCATTGGGGACCGTACAGCGTGCCGGCGTACGGCGGCAACAGCGATGCACTGTGCGGCAAAGGCCGGTACGGCTACAACGGCGCCTGGTATCCCGCCCGGATGTACGATTCGGACAATCCGAAGGGCATCTACCACGCCAAAACCTTCGGCGACCCGCGCCAGTTCGGGTACAAGGATTTGATTCCGTTGTTCAAGGGGGAAAAGTTCGACCCCGAGGAATGGGTTGCGCTGTTCCAGGATGCCGGCGCGCGGTTCGTCGGGCCGACGGCACAACTCCACGACGGGTTCGCGATGTGGGACTCGAAGGTCAATCGCTGGAATTGCAAGGCGATGGGGCCGAAACGCGACGTGACCGGCGCGTTCGCGGCCGCGGCGCGCCGGGCGGGATTGAAGTTCGTGACGACCTTCCACCACGCGCATCAGTGGTTCTTTTATCAGGGCAACCGCGGCAAAGGATATGACCTCGACGATCCCCGGTACGAGGACCTCTACATTCGCGCCCACGCCCCGAATGAGATGCCGGACGAGCCGTACCACAACCGGTGGCGCGACCAGATTTTTGAGGTGCTCGACCAGTATGCGCCCGACCTGATCTGGTTTGATTTCTGCCTGAAGTGGATCCGCGACGACTACAAACGCGCGGTGCTGGCCGGCTACTACAACCGCGCCGCGCAACGCGGCCAGGAGGTCGGCGTGGCGTTCAAGAACAACGACCTGCCGCCCGGGGCCGGGATCCTCGACTTGGAAGTCGGCAAGATGGACGAGCTGTGCCAGTTCCCGTGGTTGACGGACACCTCGATTGATTGCGTGCCGAACGGGGCGTGGGCGTATTCCCGGTCGGCGGCGTTCAAGTCACCGGAGCGCATCATTCACAACCTGGTGGACATCGTCGCGAAAAACGGCCAGCTCCTGCTCAACGTCGGGCCGCGCGCCGACGGCACGATCCCGGAAGGCGCGCGGCGGACGCTCCAGAAAGTGGGCGAGTGGTTGCGCATCAACGGCGCGGCGATTTACGGCACGCGCCCGTGGTGTGTGGCCGGCGAGGGGCCGACCAAGAAGAGCGTGGACATGTCCCGGCACGGGATGTTCAACGAAACCGGTGAGGCCCGATTCTGTGCGCACGACATCCGCTTCACGGTGAGCGGCAACGCCATCTACGCCACCTGTCTGGGAGTGCCCGGCGACGAGGTGTTCATCAACACGTTCAAACAAATCAGCCCGGACGAGATCCGGGCGGTGTCGCTGCTCGGGGTGCCGGGGACGCTGCCGTGGCGCCACGACCGGGAGGAGGGGCTGATCATTCAGACCCCGGGCACCATGCCGAGCGAGTACGCCAACAGTTTCAAGATCGAAATGAAATCGAGCCTCCCCGAGGGATAACCCATGAAAATCATCACCGCCGACGACGTGAACAAAGTCATGCGATTTCCGCAGCTGATTGATGTGCTGCAGCAGGGGTATGCGGGCCGCTACACGATGCCGCCCCGGCAGGTGTTGCGCCTGGCGCCCAGCGCGACGAACTTCGACGCGTTTGCGCTGTTGCCGTCGTGGGACGACCGGTTGATCGCCGTCAAAGCGTTCACCTATTTCCCCTCGAACCCGAAGCCGCCATACCAGTTGTTGTATTCGGAAATCCTGCTGTTTGACCGCGCCCACGGCGAGCCGCTGGCGTTGGTGGACGGCGTGAGCGTGACGTTGTGGCGGACGGCCGGCATCTCCGGACTGGCCGCCCGGCTGTTGGCCCGGCCGGACGCGAAAACGCTCCTGCTGGTCGGCACCGGCAACCTCGCGCCGTACCTTATCCGGGCGCAGGCCAGTGTCCGGCCATTGACCCGCGTCCTGGTGTGGGGGCGGACCCCGGCCCGGGCGCACGCGGTCGTGGCGCGGATGAGCGCGGAGCTGCCGGCGATCACGTTTGCGGTGGCGGACAATCTGGAACAGGCGTGCGGCGCGGCGGACATCATCGTGGCCGCGACCGGCGCGCATGAGCCGCTGGTGCGCGGCGATTGGGTGCGGCCGGGAACGCACACCGATTTCATCGGCAATCATCACGCCGACAAGCGCGAATGCGACACGGCGTTGGTGAAGAAAGCCAAGGTCTATGTGGACAGTCGGGACAACTGCTTCCGCGAAGCCGGTGAGATTTTGGTGCCGATCGCCGAAGGGGCGTTCCGCAAAGAGGACGTGGTCGGGCAATTGAGCGAGATGTGCGCCGGCACGGTGCCGTTGCGGGAGAACGCGCGGGAAATCACGCTCTTCAAGTCCGTCGGCATGGCCTACAGCGATTTGCTCGGCGCCGGCCTGGTGTACCAATCGCTCCCACAGTAACGCCCCATGGATGCATTCAATGTTGTGTGGGACCGTCCGAGCCGGGATTCCTCGGAGTCCATGCCCTGCGGCGGCGGCGACATCGGGTTGAATGTCTGGGTCGAGAACGGCGACGTGCTGTTCTATGTGTCGCGCAGCGGGTCGTTGGACGAGCTGAACGAGTACCTCAAACTCGGCCGGGTCCGGCTGCGGCTCGAACCGAATCCGTTTGGGCAAACATTCCGGCAGGAGTTGGTGCTGCGGGAAGGCCACGTGGAGATTCGCGGGGCCGATGTCCTCGTCCGCATTTGGGTGGAGGTGTACCGGCCAATTGTGCATGTGGAGGTGGAGTCGGAGCGCGCGCTCCACGCCACCGCGACCTATGAAAACTGGCGGTTGACCGAGGAGCTTCTCCCCAACGACACGCGCCGGCATGCGTGTTTCGAGTTGTTGCAGTATCCCGGCGAGGTGCGGCTCGGCCCGGATCAGGTGGCGCACGCCGCCGGCGGCGTGTTGTTTTACCATCGCAACCCCCCGAACAATTGGCTGCGCGACCTGCACATCCGCCAGCAGGGTTTGGAGGCGTACCGGGACGAGATTCCCGACGACTTGAGCAACCGCACGTTTGGCGGCATTCTGGCCGGCAACGGATTCCGTCCCGCCGGCGAGACGACCGGCATCTATCAGACCCGCGCCTACCGCGGTTGGGTGTTGCGCGCGGAGAAACCGGCCCGCCGGCATCATCTGCGGGTGGTCACGCACATCGCCCAGACCGCCACGCTGGACGCCTGGCGCGAGCAGCTCTACCGGCTCGCGGCGGCCCCGGCTGCGCCGCGCGCAGAGACGGTTGCGTGGTGGCGGCAATTCTGGAAACGGAGTTGGATTGTGATTCATGGCAACGACCGGGCGTGGCGGGTCGGCCGCAACTACAACCTGTTCCGGTACCAACTCGGCTGTAACGCCTTCGGCGAGTATCCGACAAAATTCAACGGCGGCAGTTTCACGTTCGACGCGAATCTGGTCGGCGAGAATTTCCAGCAACACGGACCGGACTGGCGGCAGTGGGGCGGCGGCGTGTTCACCGCGCAGAACCAGCGGTTGCTCTATTGGCCGCTGCTGAAGACCGGTGACGCCGACGCGATGCGGCCGCAGTTCGAGTTGTACCGGAAAGCGTTGCCGGGGGCGCGGGCGCGCGTGAAGGCGAATTTCGGCCACGATGGCGCAATCTTTTGTGAATACATCAGCGTGCCCGGCCTGGCCATTGGCATGGGCTACGGTTGGGCGAGCGGCCCGCGCGCGCGCGGCCCGGAGATTCCCTTCGGCGACCCGCGCGCCGATGCCACGCACCACTATGGCGACCCGGTGGAGAAGGGCGTGATGAGTTGCAAGCCGATTGCCTACCACTGGGAATCCCAGTTGGAGCACGCCTACATGATTTTGGAGTATCACCGGTTCACCGGCAGGGACATCGCGGCGTACATCCCGTTCATCGAAAACGCCGTCGTCTTCTTCAACGAACACTACCGGAAACGCGAGCGGATGCGCTCCGGTCGGGACCTCGATGACCACGGACATTTGGTCCTCGATCCGGCCAAAGCCTGCGAGTCGTACCGGGGCGCGCGGAATCCGACCGACCTCATTGCCGGGCTGCACGCCTGTTTGGAGGGCATTCTGCGGCTCGACGACGGGCTGCTGCAGCTTCGCAACAAAGCGTACTATCGGGAGATGCAGGCGACAATTCCGCCGTTCAGCTACGGCGAGATGGCCGGTCGGCGCGTGATTTTGCCGGCCGCGAGTTGGCAGGAATACGGCAACGCGGAGTTGCCGCAATTCTATCCGCTGTTTCCGTTCAACCGGTTCGCGTTGGGACGGGACGACCTGCAGGTGTTCCGCGACACCTACGCGCTCGGCGCGTTCCGCAAGGGCAACGTGGTGAGTTGGCATCAGGACGGCATCTTCTTCGCGCGGATGGGCCAGACCGCACTGGCGGCCGACTATAACGCCCGCAAACTCGATGACAGCGAGCGCCGCTTCCCCACCTTCTGGGGTCCCGGTCACGATTGGGTCCCGGACCACAACTGGGGCGGCAGCGGCATGATCGGGTTGCAGGAAATGCTGCTGCAAACCATCGGCGATGAAATCCGCCTCTTCCCGGCATGGCCGAAAGACTGGGATGTGGATTTCAAACTGCACGCCCCCGGCAACACCACCGTTCAGGCGACGCTGCGGGGAGGCAAGGTCGTGCACTTGATTGTCACCCCTGAATCCCGTAGAAAAGATGTGGTTCTGGCCTAATGATGAATCCCAACCCTCATCCTGTCCGTATTGGCGTGATCGGCTGCGGCGTGATCGGTCCCACGCACCTGAAACTGGCGGCGAACTGCCCGGCAGCCAAAGTCGTCGCCGTGGCCGACCTGATCCCGGAGCGCGCCCAGTCGAAGGCGCAGGCGTTCGGCATTCCCGCCGTCTATTTCAACGATGAAGACCTGCTGAATGACCCCCAGGTCGAAGCCGTTGTTCTGGCCATGCCGACCGGCGACCGCACGCCGGTTGCCTACAAGGCGTTGAAACGCGGCAAGCACGTGCTCCTGGAAAAGCCGGTGGCCGCCCGGGCGTCGGAGGTCCGCAAGATGATGGCGCTGCGCAAGGATCGCGTCGTCGCCTGTTGCTCGTCCCGCATGGCCTTCACCGCGCAGGCGCGGGCCGCGGCGGACTGTGTGGCGTCGGGTGTCTTGGGCAAGATCCGTGTGGTGCGCGCCCGGGTGGTGATGGCTGCCGGGGCGAAACCGGTCTTCGATCCGCCGCCGGCGTGGCGGCAAAGCATGAAGCTCAACGGCGGCGGCATCCTCGTCAACTGGAGCTGTTACGACCTCAACTACCTGATGCGCATCACCGGCTGGCGGCTGCGGCCCCGGACCGTGCTGGCCCGGTGGTGGCCGGTCGCTCCGCCAATGGCCTCGTTCGTCGCGCCCGGGTCCGACGCCGACGCGCACTTTACGGCCATGATCCTGTGCGATGACGACATCGTTCTCAGCCTCGAACGGGCCGAAATGAGCGCTGTCTCCAGCGATCAAGCCTGGGAGATCATCGGCACGGAAGGTTCATTGCACATGCCCATGCTCGCGCCCCAGGGGCAGCCTCACACCGTGGTGCTGGACCGGTTCGTGCCCGGCAAGGGCGTCCAGTCGGAAACCATCTGGTCAGCGGAGACCAGCGGCCCAGCGAGCGGCGACGTCATCAGTGATTTCGTGGGCGCGATCCGGGACGGGCGCGAGCCGGAGACGTCCTTGGAACGCGCGTTGGTCATGCAGCAAATCACCGATGCCATCTATGCGTCGGCGGCCAAGGGGCGCAGTGTCGCGATTCGTTGATGCCCGATGAAAGGAGAATGACCCCGGTGAAACTGAGTTTTATGACGTTTGTCTGTCCCGAATGGAACATGGAGCAGGCGGTGCGGTTCGCGGCGGAGGCCGGATACCACGGGATCGAAATCCGGGTGGACGCGGGACACCGGCACGGCGTGTCGTCGCAGTCGTCCCCGGCGGACCGGCAGGCGGTGAAGAAGCTGTTCCGTGACGCGGGCGTGGAAATTGCCTGCCTCGCCACGTCCGTGAACTTTGCGTTCCCCGACGTGGAGACGCATCGCCGGAATGTCGAATCCGCCAAAGCCAACCTGACACTGGCCGCCGACCTCGGCGCCCCGGTCATCCGGATTTTCGCGGGCGGAAAAATCCCCCAACTGACGGATGCGGCCGCCGCGCAGGTCGCCGCGGCCTTCGACGAGGTGGGCGAGTTCGCGGCGCAATGGGGAGTCTGCCCACTGTTGGAGTGCGGGCACGACATTATCAAGGGCGCCGCCGAAGCGGCCGCGGTTTTCCGGCATGTGAAGACGCGAAACTTCGGCGCGCTCTGGAACGATTCCGCGATGGACGACGCCACTTTCAAGGTCTTGCGGCCCCGTCTCCGTCACTTCCACATCCACAACGAGGTGCGCGATGCGGCCAACACGAACATGATCCGCCTGGCGGCCCGGATGAAACGCATCGGTTTCCAAGGATTCGCCTCCCTGGAAATCATCGAGAAAAAGAACCTGCCGGAGGACGAACTCCGGGCGATTGCCGCCCGGCTGCGCCAGCAGATCAGCCAAGGGGAAGCCGCGTGATGCAGCCAACTTGATTGATGAAATCCAAACCCAATCTCGTCTTTGTCTTCGCCGACCAGTGGCGGGCGCAGGCGTTGGGGTGCGCCGGCGACCCGAACGTCCAGACGCCAAACATTGATCGCTTTGCCGCGGCGAGCGTGAATTTTACGAATGCCGTGTCGGGCTGCCCGGTCTGCACGCCGTACCGGGCATCGTTGCTGACCGGCGTCTACCCGCACCGGCACAAGTTGATGGTCAACGACCAGTGCCTCTACGACCGGTACCACGGGCCGTTTCTCGCCGAGTGCCTGCGCGCGGGCGGTTACCGGACGGCGTACATCGGCAAGTGGCACCTCGACGGCCACGGACGCAACGCCTTCGTCCCGCCCGAACGCCGGCTGGGATTCGCGTGGTGGAAAGGGTTCGAATGCACCCACGATTACCGGCATTCGCCGTACTACTTCGGCACCGACCCCCGGCCACGCCTGTGGCCGGGCTATGACGCGGATGCCCAAACCGACGAGGCCTGCCGGTATCTGCGCGAGGAAGCCGGGGCCCAACCGTTTGCGCTCTTTCTGTCATGGGGGCCGCCGCACAATCCCTTTGGCAGCGCCCCGGCGGAATTCGCGGCGCTGTACGACCCCGGCAAGATTCAATTGCCGGTCAACGTACCGGCTGAGGTCGCGCAGCAAGCCCGCCAGGAGTTGGCGGGCTACTACGCGCATTGTTCGGCGCTGGATGCCTGCTTCGGCCGGCTGCTCGACACGCTCGCGGCGACCGGGCTCGACAAGAATACGATGGTGATTTTCACCTCCGATCACGGCGACATGCTCGGCAGCCAGGGCCTGTTTCGGAAACAGAAACCGTGGGCCGAATCGCTCCGGGTGCCGTTTCTGGTCCGGCACCCGCAAGTGCAAGAGCCGCGCACGGACCGCACGCCCATTGACGCGCCGGATCTCATGCCGACATTGCTGTCGCTGTGCGGCCTGCCCGTTCCCGAAGCCGTGCAGGGCCGTGATTTCAGCGCGACGATTCTCGCAGGCAAACCGTCCGGCATCCAGAGCGCGCTGCTGGCGCTTTATCTGCCGTTTCACGAATGGCGCTACGACAACGGGGGCCGCGAGTACCGCGGCTTGCACACCGCGCGCTACACCTATGTCCGGTCGCTGGCCGGGCCGTGGTTGCTGTACGATAACGCGGCCGACCCGGCGCAGTTGCACAACCTCGTGAACGATCCCCGGCACGCCGCACGGGTCCGGGCGTTCGACGCCCAACTGACGCAACGCCTGCGGGCGGTCGGCGACGACTTTTTGCCGGGACAGGAAATTATCCGGCGCGAAGGCTATGCGCGAAACGCGCAGGGCGACATTGCCATCCAGCCATCGGAGTTGCCGGAGCCAACCTGCGAACCATGCGGGAATTGATGAATTCAAAAGAACGCCTGATTGCCGCCCTGCATGGGCGGCCGGTGGATCGGGTGCCGTTTGCGCCGTTTCTGGCGTATGTGTGGGAATCGTTTCCCCCGGCGATTCAGGCGGCAGGGAAATTGGCATTCCATCAGGCCGTGGGCGCGGATCCGCTTTGGCGCGGCGCGCCCTGCCCGGTCAAGGCCATCCAGCCGGCGGGGATCGAGCGCAAGGTCGTGCAGGAGGGGGACCGGCAAGTGACATATGTCACGACCCCGGTGGGCGGGTTCCGCTTCGCCATCGCCAGGAGCCAGACCGGCAACACCGACTTCGTGGTGGAACATCCGTTGAAGACCGAGGCGGACTACAAAGTGCGCCTCTGGATCGAGGAACACACCCGCTACGTGCCCAATCTGGAAGCGGTCGCGGAACACTTCCAAGGCGAGGGGAAAGAAGGCTTGTCGCTCGGCCAACTGGTCCCGCGCTGCAAGTCCGCCTACCAGGATTTGGTCGAGTTTTTCGTCGGCACCGAAGAACTGATCTACGCGCAGGCGGACTTCCCGGACACGGTGCGCACGTTGTGGCAGACGATGGTCGAGAAGGACCTGCAGGCCGTCAAGATGGCGCTGGAATCGGACTACGACTATTTCATCACCTGGGAGGACTCCAGCACGCAAAATTACTCGCCGGCCCAATACGACGAATTCATCGGCTCGGAGATCGGCGAGTGGTGCCGGCTGCTCCGCGGCGCCGGCAAATATTACGTGCAACATGCCTGCGGTCACGTCGCGGCACTGATCGAACGCATGCGCGATCACGGTGTCTTTGCGATCGAGAGCCTCTCGCCGCCGCCGACCGGGAATCTCACGATTCGGGATGCCCGCCGCCGGATCGGCGACACCATGGGCATCATCGGCGGTATTGAACCAACGCAGTTCTTGAACTTGTCGGGCGCGGCGCTCGACCGGTATGTGGAGGCGGTGATTGCGGAGGCGCGCGGCGGCGGATTCGTCCTGGCGAACTCCGATTCGTGTCCGCCGGGCGTCACCGTGGAGGATTTCCAACGGGTTGCCGCGGTGGCCAAACGTTACCGGCCGCAAGCGCGCGCCTGACCTGGATTCGGAGGATCAATGAAGCAAGCAGATGAGCGGTTTTTTCAGAAGTTCTTTCCGCCGCAGGAATTCGCGGCGCGCCGGCAACGGTTGCTCGACGAAGTCGGCCCGACCGCCCACGTGTTGTTGCGCGGACGCAGCGAAAAGGTCGGCCCGCGCTTTCTGCAGTCGAAGGTGTTCTTCTATTTCTCCGGCATCGAGATTCCCGGTGCCTTGCTGATGATTTCAGGGCCGGAGCGGAAGACCACGTTGTATCTGCCGCATCGGGATCCGGAGCGTCACCCGGAGGAGACCGGTTTGGGTGTGGAAGATGCCGCAGCAATCAAGGCCGCCACCGGCGTGGACGACGTGTGCGACCGCACTGTGCTGGCGGAGCATTTGGCGGCGGTCCGGACGTTGTACGTGCAGGACGCAGAGGATGAATTGCCCTGTCAGACGCGGTTTGAGGCGGCGGCGGCGGCGCAACGGCGCGCGACGGACCCGTGGGACGGGCGACCGTCGGATACCCAGTACTTCATCAGCCTCGTCAAATCGCGCTGCGCCCACCTCGAGATCAAGAGCCTGACGCCGATTGTCAGCGAAATGCGCCGGGTGAAAAGCCCGCGCGAAATCGAGATCATGCGCCGGGCGGGCTATCTCTCCGCGCTGGCGACGACCGAGGCGATGCGCGTGACGAAGGTCGGATTGGTCGAACGCCAGTTGGCCGCCGTGGCGAGCTACATTTATTACACGCACGGCGCGACCGGCGAGGGGTATCCCCAAATCATCGCCGCCGGCAACAACATGCAGTTCGGTCACTATTCGCGCAATGATGCCCGGTTGGTGGACGGCGACATCGTGCTGATGGATACCGCACCGGACTACGGTTATTACACAAGCGACATCGGTCGGATCTGGCCGGTAAACGGGACGTATGCGCCGTGGCAGCGGGAGCTTTATGGTTACATCACCACGTATCACAAGACATTGCTCCGGTTGCTCAAGCCGGGCGTGATGGCGGAGGATGTGGTCCGGGAAGCGTCGGCGATCATGGCCGGCGTCGTGAAGAAGACCGATTTCTCCAAGGCCATCTACCGGCAAGCTGCCGAACGGGTGCTCCAGTCCAAGAACCCGCTCTCGCATCCGGTCGGCTTGGCGGTGCATGATGGTTCTCCATACAAACACAAGCCGTTGGAGCCGGGCGTTGTGCTCTCGGTGGATCCGATGATGACCATACCGGAGGAAGAACTCTATATTCGCTGTGAAGACACGGTGTTGATAACCGCGGACGGGATCGAGAATTTCACCGGTGCTGCTCCGCTGGAACCTGACGAAATTGAAGCGACCATGAAGGAAGCGAGCCGGTTCCCGCTGTACGACACGGCCCGCGAATGGGATCCCGGACGAAGGATGCACGAGTAATCGAGCGGCAATCATGGGTTGCGCGCTGGTGCGCTTCCTGGCGGAAAACACGAGGCACGCTCGAATGGCAGAAGACACATGAAACATTACATTGAACTAAACGGCCAGTGGCGGTACCGCCGCAAGGGCGGTCAAGAGACCGGGCTGGCCACGGTGCCCGGGGATATTTACCGGGACCTGTTGGCGAACGGACAGATTCCCGACCCGTTTTATCGCGACAACGAGGAGCGGTTGCTGTGGATCGGCGAGAGCGATTGGGTGTTTGAGCGCAGCTTTGAGGTGCCGGCAGAGTTGTTGCAGCGCGACCGGGTGCGGTTGCGTTGCGCGGGGCTGGACACGCTGGCGACGGTGCGGATCAACGGGAAGTTGCTGGCGAAGACGGACAACATGTTCCGTGAGTGGGAGTGGGATGTGAAAGACCGGCTGCGCGCCGGCAGGAATACCATCCAGATCGAGTTCGCCTCGGCGGTCGAGTTCTCCAAGAAAGCCTATACCAAGCATGACAAAGGCCCGTACCTGTTCCCGGGCAAGATGTATGCGGCGATGCCCGGCATGATGCGGAAAGAACCGTGCAATTTTGGCTGGGACTGGGGCATCAAGGCCGTCACGTGCGGCATCTGGCGCGACATTCGGATTGTGGCGTTTGATACGGCGCGGTTGACGGAGGTGAAGATTGTTCAGGATCACTCGCGCGCCGGTCAGGTGGGATTGAGCATTGTGACCGGGATTGAGAAGACCGGTCGGGGTGTGCTGCGGGTGCGGGCGTCGGTTCACTTCGAGGGCAAGCTGGTCACGACTCAGGAAGCAACGACCTTGACCGTGTCTGAACCGCAATTGTGGTGGCCGAACAATCTGGGCCGGCAACCGCTTTACGATGTGACGGTCGAGTTGCTCGACCGGCAGGGGCAAGTGTTGGACACGGTGACGAAGCGGATCGGGTTGCGGACGTTGCGGCTCGACCGGCATCCCGACAAGTGGGGCGAGTCGTTTCAGTTCGGCGTCAACGGCGTGCCCTTCTTCGCGAAGGGCGCGAATTGGATACCGGCGGACGGCATTCTGTCGCGGATGACGCCCGCGCGTTACCGGCAACTCGTCGCGGACGCGGCGGCGGCGAACATGAACATGCTGCGCGTGTGGGGCGGCGGCATTTACGAGGACGATTCGTTCTATGACGCCTGCGATGAGTTGGGGATTTGCGTCTGGCAGGAGTTCATGTTCGGCGGCGGATACAGTCCGGTGGCGGATCCGGCATTCCGGCGCACGCTCGCGGCGGAGGCGCGCGACCAGATCCGGCGGTTGCGGCATCATCCGTGCATCGCGTTGTGGTGCGGCAACAACGAAATGGAGATGGGCGCGGT